>VOFB01000432.1_pt1 | contig 87999 bp, 82 predicted proteins | sample 5384141 | NCBI WGS metagenome assembly VOFB01 (sample SAMN12384721, study PRJNA508395) | human gut metagenome | isolation source: healthy gut A | host: Homo sapiens | reverse complement strand
TCCGATCGGCAGCTATTGCAACTACGACATCAGCCCTGCCTGCGGATTGGCAACCTCGCAAAATCTGATCGGCGAAATTGATGATCCCCGTTATTTCAGCGCACCGGAACGTGTTAATGCCGGAATTATCTGGTTTTCTAACGGCTATCTTGAATTTCGGATTCCGAACTATATTAAACAGGGGCAAAAAGCTAAAAGAGCTCAAATTCTCGTTTGAAATTTCTTCCCGGATTCCGGCGGGTTGCGAAGAGTACCCCAGCAATATCAATTTCTCGATCAACGATATTCCTCTTGGATTCTGGAGCAGCTCCGGAAATTATGACAGCAGCGAAGGGCGATACACTCCCTCCTGGTGGCCTGATTCATGGGCGAGATCAGGCCTTTTAAAGGTTTTAACCATTAACGAAGACGGTGTTTTTATCGACGGAGCTAAAATCAGCGACGCTACTGTTGACGTGCTGCATCTCGATTTCCGCAGCAGCATTATCCTCCGGCTTGCAATCAGCCGCACCCGCAGCATTCCATGCGGCGGAATCACTCTGTTCGGCAAAGACTACGGAAATTACAACCAGGATCTGAAAGTTGAGGCTCTATACAAAGAAGTTTAGACCGTGACAAGTCGATATATCGTATTGACTCAAACAAAAAACGCCTCACAAAAGATGAATTTTTATTGTAATGAAAACGTATTTTTTCGTCGAATAAACATCAAAACACATATCTGAAAAATCCCACACAGCTTTCGGGCGTTATTCGTAAGACAGTAAAATAGGCAAAAGGCGTGACGAAAATGGTCACGCCTTTTGCCTTAAGAGGATAGCCACCAGGCGGCGCAAGGGATGCAGTCCCTTGTTCGGAACGCAGTGACGCAAGACGTTCCAGGCATTCATGTATCCGGGGCGTTTTGGCTCGCAGAGCGCACATACTGGAATACCCCATATAGAAGTGCGCCCTTGTATCTGTTCGACAAACTGGAATTTAGTCCTCTAAATAAAACTCCGTTTTCAATGAACTAAAACGCTCTTGTTCTTGCTGCTTTATGCTCCACAAAGGATTATACAAAACATGCTGCATCACGTCAGCATCTTTCAAAATCTCGTCTAACCAGCCATGTGTCACAGATTTACTGCTATGATTATATATTGCATTACAAATCAAATCTTTCTCATCTTCACTAAAAATGTGTAGTGAATCCAAAATGCCTCGTGCCTGTTCTGACCCTTTTTGAGCATGATCTTTTGAGTCCAAGTTTGCATAAGTATAAATATCATGTAACATACCAGCAATAACAGCTAATTCAACATTTTCTTTTCGCTTTAACGCTAACAATGCACATGCCTGTGAAACACCATATAAGTGTAAATATGCATGTCTACGTGCTTCATCCTTTGACATTTTTAATATGATTTCGTCTACTATTTCTCTTACCTTTTCAATTCTATCCATAATAATTCCCCTCCGCATTTAATGAAACAAATTCTGATTTGTAGGTCTGTTCGGTCCCATGTTATCACATAACAGAAAAGAATACAAGAACAGTCACAGCAGTGCATACTACTGTGACTGTTAACTGTCTTATGAACACCGCCCTTTTGTGCGGGATTTCTTTTACGGCAAAACGCTCGAAATTTTAGTCATATATTGTGTTGCTTGCAAATAAGGACTGATGGAAACAACATTGTTATGATGATAAACATTATAGTTACGTCTTCTCATATCTGCACCTCCTGTTTTTTAAAAAAGCACCAAACTTCAAAAGCAACAGCAAAAGTACGATACCGGATAAAACGCTTAAAAACAACCATGATGGCAAATTCCCGGCACCAAACCAAAAGGAAATTCCGTAAAACGGGGTCATGATAAGGACAACCAGAAAAGTTAGAACAGCTATAACCGGGTTTGTTCCGTTAAAATAAGTCGCCCACATAATGACAACCGAAATAACGGAAAAACATGATAAAATAAGCAATACCAGGGAAATCATTTTTATCTGCTTTAAAAAGCAGATTGCAATTGCGTAAAACATCAGAAATAAAACTGTAAAAGAAAAGCCTGCCAAATCCGATGGCTTAGAATGATAGAAAAACGTAAAATTATAAGCGAAACTGACGAAGAAAAAAACAGCTGACAAAATAAGCGCAGCAATTCCGATCCCCACAACTTTTTGGCTCATATTCACACCTCTTTTAGTTTTAGCAGTATCTGTTTTAGAATGATCTGTCCATCGGAATTATCCCCCGCATTTTACTATATATCATAATATTACCATATATATAAATATTAATTATGAAAATTGATAAATTAATATTCACAAAAAGGCGTGGGATAAATCCACGCCTTTTTAAATCATAGAGAATAATACAAAAGTCAATTTGACATCGGTTACTTTTAATGCCGCTCGTCAAAATTTTCGTAAGTTTCGCAAAACCGCGCAGCAAAGGCGGGCGGTTCATCTGCGGCATAAAGGTGCGAGATATCGCCAAACGACTGACAGCGAAAACTTGCAATTCCCTTTTCGCGTTCCTCTGTAAAAAGGGTCGTTACCGAGCTTGGCGCCGCAACAAATCCGTGCCATAACGGAACCGGGGAAATCCCGAGAAGGTGAGATAAAATAACGCAGGCAACGCCAAAATGGCAGAAAAGCACAATCGTATCGCAATTGCCCTTGGAGGTGCGATAGATGTTTCCTTCTCTTAAATACCCAAAACGCGACAGAATTTCATCCATGCCATCGGAAACCTGTCGATAATGTTCTTTTGCCGGCCCCGATTTCATCAAATCGGTCTCAAGCCAACTATCCTTTCCGTAAAACGCCTCTATACCGGTCCAATAAGAGGGCATCAAATCCCAACAGTTCCCCTTCATTTCACCATTCGGCAGACGAACCGGAACATCAAATTCACGAAGCCAGTCACAGATTTCTGCTTCCCGATTCAGCTTTTTCAAAGTTACACCGGCAGTGTCGCATGCACGCCCGAGCGGGGAACAGTATATTCCGTTCAGATCGTATTTGATCAGTCGTTTGGATAAAAGCTCTGCTTCTTTCCAGCCTTTTGGCGTCAAAGAATCAATTTCATAATCAGGGTCAGCATGGCGTACAATTAATATTCTCACTTTTCCACCTTCCGATTTTCAATCACTTTTTTACTATCATACAGGATTTTAAAGGTAAAATCAAATTCACACAAAAATTTCTTTCCTAACCATTCAAAATATGCTACAATGAGGCTGGATTTTAAGCCGATAAAGGAGGTACCTATGCAACCGATTTATGACGTTCTTGTAATCGGAGCCGGCATTACCGGCGGCTGCGTATTACACGAATTATCCAAATATCAACTGAACATTGCGGTAATAGACAAAGAAAACGATGCAGCCGAGGGGACCACCAAAGCCAACAGTGCGATTATCCATGCAGGCTATGATCCGATTCCCGGCAGCAAAATGGCTTTTCATAATGTGCGTGGCAATCGAATGATCAAGGAACTTTGTGATCGCTTCCATGTACATTATAAGGAATGCGGATCACTTGTAATTGCCACCGATGATGACGAAGCTAAAATTGTTCAAACGCTTTATGATCGAGGAATAAAAAACGGCGTTCCCGATTTAAAAATATTAAATGCAAAAGAAACGCTTGCCCTTGAACCGAACCTGAATCCGGAGATTCGATGCAGTCTCTCGGCTCCTACCGGTGGTATTATAAACCCCTGGGAGCTTTGCATCGCGCTCGTTGAAAATGCAGTTGCAAACGGCTCTGATCATTATTTTGGTCAAGAGGTTGTCTCAATTGTTCCGGAAAAGGATTTCTATACAGTTTCCGCTAAAGATGGGCTCGTACTTCGTGCCAGATATCTTGTAAACGCAGCGGGAATTTATTCGGATCAGATCCATGCAATGGCCGCTCCGGCCGACTTTTCCATCGTCCCTGCCAAAGGTGAATACTATCTTCTTGACAAAAGTCAGGGCGATATTGTAAATCGAGTGGTTTTTCAATGCCCCACCAAGGCCGGAAAAGGCGTTCTGGTTGCCCCCACTGTTCATGGAAATCTCATTGTAGGACCGGACAGAACAGACGGCTGTGGAAGAGAAGATCTGTCAACAGAGGAAAAAAATTTAAGAGATATCCGAAAAACATCTGAAAAGACCTGCAAAAAGATCGATTTTCGCCAATCCATCCGCAATTTCGCCGGTTTGCGGGCAATATCAGAACAAGATGATTTCATCATCCGTGAAATTCCCGGTTTACCCGGATTTATAGAACTTGCCGGAATTCAGTCCCCGGGGCTCACCTCAGCGCCTTCTGTTGCATTGGAGGCGCTTGAACTTCTAAAAAATGCAGGCCTCACACTAAAAGCTAAAGCAGAACTCATACCCCCTCGTCCTGTGGTTCGGGTGAAAGAATTACCGCCTGAAGAGCAGAAAGTTAAAATCGAGGAAAACCCGTTATACGGTCGGGTGATTTGTCGTTGTGAAACCATTACCGAAGGAGAAATTGTAGACGCTTTAAAAAGCCCGATCATTCCACCGACAGTAGACGCAATTAAGCGCCGGACAAATGCCGGAATGGGGCGCTGTCAAGGAGGTTTTTGTTCGCCGCGCGTGCTGGAGATTATTGCGCGGGAAAAGAGTATTAACCCTCCGGAAGTTTTAAAAGATAAAGAGGGCAGCTATATCCTGCTGCCGCATAACGGCGGGAGGGACGAAAAGTGAATTATGACATCGTAATAATCGGCGGAGGGCCGGCGGGGCTTTCCGCCGCAGTAAGCGCATGGGAAAACGGTGCGCGCAGCATTTTGATCTTAGAGCGCGATAAAGAGCTGGGCGGCATTTTAAACCAGTGTATCCACAACGGGTTCGGCCTTCATTATTTTAAAGAAGAGCTCACCGGACCCGAATATGCCGAACGCTTCATAGAGCTGCTTCAACAAACCGGGGTTGACGTAAAACTTGACACTATGGTTTTACACATTACAAAAGATAAACAGATCCACGCCGTTAACACCGTTGATGGCTATATGATCATTTCGGCCAAGGCCATTATTCTGGCTATGGGCTGCAGAGAACGCACCAGAGGGGCGATTGCTATTCCCGGCGACCGGCCATCCGGAGTTTTCACTGCCGGTACCGCACAGCGGTATATTAATATGGAGGGATATCTCTGCGGAAAACGGGTTGTTATCCTGGGATCCGGTGATATCGGATTAATTATGGCTCGTCGGATGACGCTGGAAGGTGCAAAGGTACTTGCCTGTATCGAATTGATGCCCTATTCAAACGGATTAAACCGAAATATTGTGCAATGTCTAAATGATTACGGGATCCCGCTCTATCTGTCCCATACCATCACAAAAATTGAGGGAGCGCGCAGAGTAGAGCGCGTCATTGTATCAAAGGTGGACAAAAATCGCTCTCCCATTCCCGGAACCGAAATGACTTTTGACTGCGATACTGTATTATTATCGGTTGGATTAATTCCGGAAAACGAGTTGACCAAGGAAGCCAATATAACGATTGATCCACGCACAAATGGAGCTGTCGTCTTTGAAAATATGGAAACCTCCCTTCCGGGCGTTTTCGCCTGCGGAAACGCGGTACATGTTCACGATTTGGTTGATTTTGTCTCGGCCGAAAGTGCCAAGGCCGGCGCCGCAGCTGCCGCCTATCTAAATGCCGAAGTAAACGGCGATGCGATTGAGATAAAAAACGGAAACGGAATCGGCTACACCGTACCGCAAAAAATCCGTCCGGAGCTTATCCAAAAATTCACCGAGCTTTATTTTCGGGTACGGCAGGTTTACAAAGACAGCGATCTTGTGCTGTCCTGCGGTAATCGAGAAATTCTGCGTCTTCATCGCGAACGGATGGCTCCCGGAGAAATGGAGAAAATCACGCTACCCAAAGCAAAAATTGACGGAGTAAGCGGCGAATTGATTCTTTCTGTTGAGGAGGAAAAGATATGACTGAACTCACATGTATTGTCTGCCCAAAAGGGTGTCGCCTTTTGGTGGATGAAAAAAACGGTTACAAGGTAAACGGGGCATCTTGCCCTCGTGGCGTTGCCTACGGAGAAAAGGAACTGACAGCTCCTACCAGAACCGTTACCTCAACCGTTGCGATCTGCGGCGCGCTTCACAGCCGCTTGCCGGTTAAAACCTCGCAGGAAATAGACCGAGCTCTGGTAAAAGAAGCCATATCAGCGTTAAAATCGGTTCAGGTAAAAGCGCCTGTCAAATGTGGTGAAATCGTTCTTAAAAACGTATTGAATACCGGAATCGATTTTATTGCAACTAAAAATATGGATCGTGTTTAATCGACTTATTTAAAACCGACCGTTTTCCTATAGGTATAGATATGGTCAATAAAAGAAGGGCAAGCTTTACTTGCCCTTCTTTTATTGTGTTTTCGCTTTTCTTAAAATCGAACCCGGTTTCACCGGATCGGAAAAAGGTATCTTAAACTTCATCTGCGGGTGCGGAACGCTTTCAAGTGCTGTCCCATCTTCGGCATACAATTCTTTTACCGTTAAGGTTTTCATCCCCGCTCTTGGTTCCAGCAGCTCAAGCGTATCACCAATTTCAAATTTGTTTTTCTGCGTACAATATAAATATCCATCGGCACAGTCATCCACCAAAGCCGCTACGTCATAGCCGCGAACATAGCCGCCGGTTTCGTAATATTGTCCGTTTTCCGGACGCCCGAAATAAAATCCGGTAGAATATTGACGATGACTTACCTTCTTCACTTCATCTGCAATCCACTCAGGCAAAATAAAATGTTCCGGATCCTTTTTATAGCAATCAACCGCATTTCGATAGGCATTTGTTACAACAGAAACATAGTAGGAAGATTTGGCTCGCCCTTCAATTTTCAAACTGGTAACGCCGGCACGGACCAGCTTATCCACATGTTCAATCATGCAGAGGTCCTTGGCGTTTAAAATATAGGTTCCTTCTTCCCGCTCTTCAATCGGGAAATACATTCCCGGCCGTTTTTCCTCCATCAAATGGTATCCCCATCGACACGGTTGAGCACATTCGCCGCGATTTGCATCTCGTCCGGTCAGATAACTGGAAAGGAGACATCGCCCTGAAAAAGAAACACACATTGCACCATGGACAAAGGTTTCAATCTCAAGTTCCGGCGGCGTATTTTCACGAATCCGCGCAATGTCATCCAGTGACAGTTCTCTGGCAAGCACTACTCGTTTCGCACCCATTTTGTATAATTCGGAGGCTGTAAGATAATTTACTACTCCCGCCTGTGTCGAGATATGCACTTCCATTTCCGGAAGATACTTTTTTACAAGCGAGAGAACTCCCAAATCTGTTACAATTAAAGCGTCTACCCCCGCCTTTCCTATCTCTTTCAAAAAATCCGGAAAGGCATCGATTTCTTCATTTGTGGGAATTGTATTACAGGTAAGATAAATTCTGACACCGTTTTGATGGGCCAACTTCACCCCCCTGTTCAGCAAATCCTCGGTAAATGTAGCAGAAGATGCACGCATTCCAAAGCGGGTTGCACCGAGATAAACTGCATCTGCACCAAAACGCACCGCTGCCTGCAGACATTCATAATCCCCGGCCGGGGCAAGCACTTCCGGGATCTGTTTTGACATATTTTTCTTCATTATACACCTGTAATTCCAAATTTGCGGCAGTTTGCCTGATGCTGCGTATAGGTAGATGCGTAAAGGCATTCACCGGTTTTTACGTTGTGAACAAAGAAGTAATAATTGGTATTAGACGGATTAAGTGCCGCTTCAATGGCCTTAATTCCCGGATTGGAAATCGGCCCAACCGGCAATCCGGTACAAACCTTTGTATTATAAGCGTCATACATCGCCTGATTTGCCACTTCAATATTTGGCTTAATCACTTCTTCTACATATTTGATGGTCGGATCGGTTTCAAGATGCGGATAGTTCTGCGGATTCTTTAACCGGTTGTGAAATACCGATGAAATATCCGGCATTTGTTCCACAGTTCCCGCTTCAGACTGGATGATCGAAGCCAGAGTAATTGTCTCTTCCAACGTCATGCCTTTTTCCTTCATCTGATCAAAGTAAGGTGAAACCTGTTTTTCAAAATTTTCGAAAAACTTTTTGGCAACATTCTCCGGTTTATCATTTTTATAAAACTCATACTGAGCCGGAAAAAGATAGCCCTCCATTTTATAAAACTTAAGAGCGTTATTTTGTACATTCTCCATAAAGCTATAATCAAATTCAGCGGTATTCACTGCCCGAATGAATTCATCGGCCGCACAAACGCCCTTTCTTTCCAGCTCTCTTGCAATTTCTACCAGATTCATTCCCTCGGTAATGGTTACATTGGTTACATTGGCAACCTGAAGTTCGGCAACGATTTCCGAATACGGCGCATGTGGGCTGAATTTATGGCTGCCCGCCTGAAAAGTATCGCCCACTCCGTCAAGCTTAACAACAATTTTGAAAAGCCAAGGATAAGAAATGATATCTTTTTCTCCCAGTAAATCTGCAATTTGATCAGCATTTTGCCCGGGTTCAACTTCGATTTCAACCTGGGTTGCAGAATGCATATCTCTTTCCACCCCCAGAATATCCCGAACGCCAACCATCAAAAACCAAGCTATAATAAGAGAAATTGCAATGATTCCCAATGTAAATAAAAGTGCTCGAATCCATCTTGTTTTATTTCTCTTCTTTATTTTTTTGATATGTTTTTCTTCCCACAAAGCATCTCTGTGAGCTTTTTTAATTTTCTTTTTTGTTTTTTCATCTGTACCGGATTCTTTGGAAACCTCGTCATATGCCTTATCAAAATCTATCTCATCCAGTTTAAATGCGCTTTTTGATTGGACAGGAGGCTGGACGGACAAATCCTCGGGAAATTGTTTACCATTACCGGGAGGTGTGATGTCGTCCTGTCGCAAGTCCTCCGGCTCTTTGTTTATTTCCTGCTTTTTGTTGTCCTCCACGCTTTATCATCCTCTCGTCAAGTTTTATCCTCTGTGCGCCATTTTCATTTACAAGCCAATTCACCGGTCTATCGTAATAACCGTGCGGTAATAGTTCAACCATAAGTTCCCGATAGCAAACGCCGATTTTAACACCGCGAAACCGCTGAAGAAATCGATCATAATATCCTTTTCCGTAACCGAGGCGAAAACCCTCTTCATCAAACACAAGTCCCGGAACTATGCAGACCGACGGCTTGGGAAACCAGGTAATTTTTTTTGCTTTTCCGGGAACGGGCTCTAACACGCCGTAAGTTCCGGGCTCCAAATCGTTTAAGGAATTTATCTGATAAAAATCAACCGTATGTGTTTCTTCAATCGACACCGGGACACAGACCATTTTCCCCTCAGCCAGCGCTTCTTCGATTAAAATCATGGTGTCAACTTCATCCGGCAAAGAAACATAGCAAAGCAAACAAACGGCTCGTCTGTAAGCCGGGAGTGATTGAATTCTTTCCCGAATCGCACGATCTCTCTCTCTTTTAACATCTGCCGGAATTTCCCGGCGTTTCTTTTTAAACTTCGCTCGTATTTCCTGTTTGAGCGTCTTCATGGAAGATGCCACCGCGCTCCCCCCTTTTTAGCGATCAGTCCTTATCCACAACTGCTGCCCGCAACAAATCAATTCTGCTTTTTCCAAGGAGTTTTTCTCCCAATGCATAGGCAAATTTTTCAGCAAAATGCACTGAAGTTGCCGTAATATATTTTCCGTCCTCACAAATGCCGGGTTCACCAATCTGTGCACCTTCCAACTGTGCCTCATAGCCGGGGTAACAGGTTGCTTTTCTCCCTTTAAGCAATCCTTTGTGTCCTAAAATAGAGGGGGCCGCACAAATTGCACCAATCCATCGGTCGTGTATTGCGCAATAATCGATGCAGTTTTGCACTGCTTCGGACTTTTCCAGATTCAGCGTACCCGGAAGGCCGCCGGGTAAAATAATCATCTCAGCCTCAGGCAGATTAATCTGTGTGGGAAGAATATCCGCCATCACACGAACTCCATGGGAACCACGGATTACAAGACCGCTGACTCCGACAATCTGCACATCAATTTCGCAGCGACGCAGATAATCAAGCGGCGTTAGCGCTTCCACTTCCTCAAATCCATTTGCCAAAAACAGGTACACCATTTTTAAATCCCCCTAATCCAAAATCAGATTCATATATCCGGAAGAATGATCGGGCCGCAAATTTTCCAGCTCCGGGTCTAAAATACAAAGCATTCCGTGCCGAACTGTTTTCATATTATTTTCTGCGGGAATCCGAGCAAAAAGCCTGTCCGTCTCAAACAAATCCATTAAGGCTACAGCGCAGCTTTTTAGCTCTTTGCTATTCAAGCTTGTTTCCTTTATAACGACAGTTTCTTTTATTTTATAACAAACGGCATATCCTTGTAAAGCGCCGTAATCGATTTTAAGAACCTTACCTTTTGTTGCAAGTATTTCGTCGTAAAAATACCCCAAGGATTTTGCCGCAAATTTCATAGCAATCGGCTGACGGCTTAAAAAATCCGCACTTTTTTCTAAAAACAAATCTTTTTCGCAATCACTGATCATACAGGAAGACGGCAAACAATTCTCACGCTTTAGATAAATCTCGCAAACAGAAAAAGAACTTTGATAGCCCAATTTTCCGTAAAAATTATAAAGACTGTCCTCCGCCGGAAAAAGAGTAGCCACTTTTATACCGTCATTTTTTAAAAGGTCATGCGTTTGAGAGATCAGGCGGGATGCAATCCCCTTTCCACGCCATGCCGGCGCCGTTGCAACGGCATAGAGATAAGCCGCATCAAAACACGCCCCATTCTTTTGATAAAAAGCCGGTACGATTGTTAACATCGACGTAATTTCGCTGTCGATACGGTCAACCACGGTTCTAAACGCGGGGAATCCGTTGGAAAAATAGAAATCCAAATAGGAATCCGGGTCGTCAAAACAGGCTTTCCAAATTTCGCGCAAACGGGGAATATCATTCTTTTCTGCAATTTCAATCATTTAAAGTCACCCGATATCGCTCGGTAAACATTACGGGGTTATACGACATTTTGGCTTTTCTAAGGCCCTCTACCCCCATATCCTCTTCACGATTTACAAAGGTACAATCGGAAGCAAACATAGTTGCAAACTGTTTATTAATCATCGGGTAAGCACCCGGTACCTCTGCATCCGCCTTTTCAATATGGACAATCATCGTATCGGAATTAATCCGCTCGCCGATCGAATAAGCGACAACGCGCCCTTCCTGTTTTAAAATACACCCCTTAAATCCAAGCACATCAAAATACTTGAGGGCTTTGCGTGCAGCACACATTTCTTCGCGTTTACCTTCATCCTGACAGCAGTTATTCTGCACACACCAGAATTGATTAAATTCTTCGCACTCTTTGATATTATCCGATGTTATCGGCTCTACGCTCCATTCTTTTTCGATAAATCGATTGATAAAATTGCGTTTGGAGTGTAATTTTTTGCCTTTGAGTGTAATTAAACTTTCAGCCGTATAAATATAGTCAAAATAATCTCGGCGTTCTTCAAAATGCCATCTTCCGGACATGAGAGCTTCAAGCTTTTCCTTATTGGCGGTATGGCTCACATGCATCACAAAAGGGAAATCATGATCTTTAGCATAGTTCATCATGGCCTGAACTACTTCACCGAGATCCCCCTCACCCGCGGGAAACGCAAAATGCTTTGCTTCCTCGTTATACTGAAGATAAAAATCTTTATATCTTCCGATACGATAGCTATAAGCATCTGCCCAAATAAAATTGTTTCCAAAGCAGTATTCACTGCCTCTGAAATCGCTCTTTTTTAAAAGTGCGTCAATCCAAGGCTTATCACTTAATTCAATCTTTTTAAACTGCAACTTTGTTTCTACCATACTGTATTACATCCCATCCGTTAAGTTTAAAATATCGTTTTGGATTTCATCAATACTGCGGGGAAGTCCGTCTTTGCTGCACGGCAAAACCTTCCATCCGCATTTTGAAGCTGCATATAATGCTGCTTTACGACAGGAAATCAAATAATCAACGTTCATTTCGTGAATATCCTTTTTGCTCTCATCTCCGCCATAACGGCCAGATAAAAGTCGTTGCGAAATCTGAGGCGGCATATCTAAAAACAAAACTAAATCCGGGCGCGGTAAATTAAGCAGCCGATATTCATAATCCTCAAGCCAGTAAAGATACTCGTCCCATTCCTTTTCAGGAAGCTTAGACATTTGGTGAATCGCATTTGACGTAGTATACCGGGCGGCCAGAATCAGTCCGCCTTCTTCATATACGCTTTGCCAATGCTTTTTATAGCTTGCAAAACGGTCCACTGCGTAAAATGAAGAGGCTGCATAAGCGTTAACACTGCCGGCATCCGTTCCGAATTCTCCGGAAAGATACATTTTTACCAGAGTCGAAGAAGGCTCGTTATAATCCGGAAAAGAGATCGGCAAGATATGGCGCCCTTTTTCTTTAAAATGTTTTTGCAGCAATTCAAACTGTGTGGATTTTCCGCTGCCGTCCAAACCATCGAGCACGATTAATTTTCCCGTCATTTAGCGTTCCCCCGCAGCACATGATAATACTCTCTCACTTCATTCATCCGTCCACAGGACATTTTCCCCTCCGGACAAGTACCGTCAACGCATGGCGGGCCGGCGTGTGAAAACAAAGTAGGCGCAACCTCTAAAACAAGCGCCAGCATTTTGTCCGCCAGTTCCTTAATTTCCCACTGGGCACGGTTGCAACAGCGATGCGAAAAAAAGTTTAAAAGGCTACGCGCGTTAAACGTAGCTATCATTTTTGTATCACAGGCGTTTGGCAGCACAAACCGTGCATCTTCAATAGCCTTTTTTTCAGCGTTGCGCTTTGCTGTTTTGGCATCCTGTCCACGTCTTAAAAACATGTCACAATGCTTTTCCATCAGCAATTCTGTGAGTTTTTCGTAGGCGGAAAGGCTGTCATTCATCGCCTTTAAAAATACTTTTTTGGCCTCAGGGCATGCTTCAATTTCGGGCGGTGTTACAAACTCGAACTCTTTTTCACGGACATACCTCTGGCTTTGAACGCTATAAGAAGCGATTCGATGTCTTGTAATCTGCGCAAGCAGAGCGCGCGAAACACCTTCGATTCCAAAAGTAAAGCTCGCATGCTCAATCGGGCTTTCGTGTCCGATTTCTGCGAGCATTCCTACAAAATCGGCCGCTTTTTCCTCGGTCAATCCATCGTAAAGGGTATCAATTGTGCTGGCGCTATAGCAGAGCTTTGCTGCACAGGCAATGGTTTTTTCCGGATCAGGGGTATGTGCAATCAATGTAACTTTCATTATTTCAACTCCTTATCTTGGCATGTCCTTTTTTCTTTTACGCAGACACCGGGAGAGAATTTTCTCCCGGTGAAAGGCGTTTTATTCCACTGCTTTTAACAGTCGCAATCAGATTTATCCTCATCACACATCCGCGGCGGGAAAAATTCATCCACCGGGAATTTAATACCGCGGAACACTTCACACGGATCCTCCGTGTTGCAGCAGCATTCTTTTTGCGGAATACAATAATCATAAACCGGAACCAGAAGCTGCACTTTTCGCTGCAGGTTAACAATTGAAAAAAGTCCCAAGGTGGCATAAACCGTTTTTGTTGGGGTAACGGTACCGAAATCTCCGTCAAATTGTGCGGCAATCGCCGTCGGAATGCTCACACACGGCTCATAGCACGTTTCATTGCGATCACAGAGTTTTACCGCTAAAAGGATCGGTTCAACCACCTGAATGCTCGCAGTTGGCAAGTTGTTTCCGCAATAATCAAGGTGGTTCATAACCGTCGTATCGGTTGAGAAGGTCGCAACGTTCCCTTCGCTCCCATACAAAATCACTTTTTTGGTAAAGACCGCAAGACCTGTTACCTCGGTTGGTGCGCAGATCGGTGAGGTAAACGCTTCAACAATAACCTTGAAAAAGAAAGTAACATCTACAGAATAGAATCCTTTGTTAAATGCGACCGGTTCAACATCCATATATACATTAAGTACTGACGCTTTCTTTCCTTTTACACTTATTGCCGCATCAATTACTCCCTGCGCGGCGTCTGTAAAGTAAACCTGAAGGTCTTCAAAACAGTCTTTCGCGCTGCAGGAATCATAGATACGGGCTGTTTCTATGCAGACAGCCTCTTTAAAGCCGTTATCAAAGCAGCCATCCGGCATAATCTTATTTTCAGCCATAATAATCCTCCTTATGTCTTATTAAAGCAAACGCCCTATTACATAATATGGAGAATCACCGGCTTGGTGAATAAAACGATTAAACCTTTTTAAGCTTTGCAAAATTAGCCATGATTTTTTTGGTACCCACCTTTTCAAAGATAACCTCTACCAGCATATCGTTGGCCATGGGTGTCATCGAAACAACCATACCATTTCCAAATACGCGATGGCTTACCGTATCGCCGACTTTAAAATCAATTGCAGCAGGTTCGGCCTTTGCTGTCCGGCCAACCGTTTCCACCGTAAATCCGGAGGAACGTTTAGGCTGCGGCTTGTAACCATAAGAGTTCACCGTCATATCTTTGTAATCGGTCAAATCACTTGGAATTTCATCGAGAAAACGAGAGGGCCGGTTGCGGTTTGTCGAGCCAAAAAGCATTCTCGACGCAGCGCCCAACAGATAAAGACGCTCCTTTGCACGCGTGATCCCGACGTAGGCCAATCGACGTTCTTCTTCCAGCTCATCCGGGAAATTCATAATATTACGGGAGGGGAAAATTCCCTCTTCCATTCCGATGATATAAACGTATGGGAACTCTAACCCCTTAGCAGAATGCATCGTCATCATGACAACCGCATCGTCCGACTGATTCAGCTGATCCAAGTCGGTATAAAGCGCAACTTCCTCCAAAAAGCCCTCGAGGGAACCATCTTCGTTTTCTTCCTCGTAATTTTTCATATTACTTTTTAGCTCTTCGATATTCTCAATTCGCGCCTCACCCTCAGGACCGTCGGCACGAAGCATTGCAAGGTATCCGGTTTTTTCGAGCAGCTCATCCAGTAAGAATTCAAGATCTTCCTGTTCTGCGGTAAAAGCAAGATCGCCGATCATCGCAGCAAATGCTTTAAGCGGAGCCGCCTTTCGTGCGAGGGCAGGATAGGTATCCGCCTCTTTCAAAACATCAAAAAGAGCAATTCCTTCTCCTATGGCGATCTGCTCCGCGGTTGCCACCGTTGACGCACCGATTCCACGCTTGGGTTCATTGATAATCCGCTTTAACCGAACACTGTCGCCTGAATTGTTGATTACGTTGAGATAAGCAAGGACATCCTTAATTTCTTTTCTCTCAAAGAACTTATGCCCACCGATAATCCGGTACGGAATATTATTGCGGATGAAATAGCGCTCCAAGCTGTTTGATTGTGCATTCATACGATAGAGAACTGCATGATCGGAATAACGGCGGCCGTTTTTTACATTTTCAACCACACTGGATGCAACAAACTCTGCTTCGGCATTTTCATCAACCGTTCTGCGAACAATAATTTTTTCGCCGTTTCCGTTTTGCGTCCAAAGACTTTTTCCTTTTCGCTCCCTGTTGTTCGCAATAACAGCATTGGCGGCATCAAGAATATTCTGTGTGGAACGATAGTTTTGTTCAAGCCGTATCACAACAGCATGTTTAAACTGTTTTTCAAAGCTCAGGATATTCTCAATAGTTGCCCCGCGAAACCGATAAATACTCTGGTCGTCATCACCCACCACACAAAGATTTTGATGCGCCTGTGCAAGCAAACTCACCAGGCGGTACTGAGCATGGTTGGTATCCTGATATTCATCTACCAAGATATAACGAAATCTGTTTTGATAATACATCAATACATCATCATATGTATCGAATAACTCCACCGTGCGTACAATCAAATCATCAAAATCAAGCGCATTTGCATTTTTTAAGCGTTCCTGATAGCGCTGATACAGCTTTCCGATTACAGACAGTCGGTAATCGCTTCCGGCTGTCTGAATAAATTCTTTTGGAGAAAGCATCTTGTCCTTGCTGTGGCTGATTTCGTTTAAAACAACTCTGGGCGGAAACATTTTGTCGCTGACACCTAAATCCGCCATAGAATCCTTGATCACCCGAATGCTGTCATCTGTATCGTAAATCGTAAAGTTACGGGTATATCCAAGTTTATCAATATTTCGCCGCAAAATTCGTACACAGATAGAATGAAACGTCCCCGCGTTTACTTCTGCGCCGTCTTCCGCACCCAACATTGCAGAAAGCCGTTCTTTCAGCTCGCCCGCCGCTTTATTGGTAAAAGTAATTGCCAAAATATTCCACGGTTTAGGTGGATGTACCGCCAAGATCCCTCTGACAGCCTCGCAATCTTCTTCCTTTGGACTTTTTTCATATTCGCGCAAGAAATTCAGTTCGCGTTCGCCGATATATGCAGGAACCGTTTCATCCAGATATGCATTCCCGTAATTAAGCAGATACGCAATCCGGTTAACCAATACCGTTGTCTTTCCGCTTCCTGCGCCTGCAAGAATCAAAAGCGGTCCTTGCACCTTAAAAACTGCCTTGCGTTGCATTTCGTTCATTCTGCTAAATTCGTGATCCAGAATGGCACGTTTAAGAGCCGTAAAATCTTTACCGTAATCTGTCATTGATTCACCCTCGGTTTTCTCTGTTTAGCCGCATATTAAAACGGCCATTGTGATTCTAAGACAAAAGTTGTTTGAAAACTAATTGTTTTATTTTAAACAAAATAAACTGCTTGTTATATTTATTATATAATTAACTTCCTGCGATATAAATTTGAATTGCAATATTATTTTACACTAATCGACTAAAATTTACAGTTATTGTTTATTATACCATAAGCAGCCAAAAATTTATAGCACAATTGCGTGATTCTTTTTGTCGAATATCTGATTTCAAATTTAATAATTTTTTTGGGGGCCGTTTTAAAATGATATAACAAAGGCAACCTAATAAGTTTCTTGGCTATACCGGAAATTTATATTTTTATTTTGGTTTGTTCCTAACTCCTATATAAATAAAAAGCGCAGTATTACACACTCTGCGCTTTTTGTTCTTTTGGTCCATCTGATATATTTTTTAAAACGTACGTAAGCTTTTGAGCGCGGGTTAACTTTTTAAAAGCGGCTTCTCTCCTCATCGCCTCCTGTTTTGTTGCAAACGATTCATAATATACCAGTTTAACCGGAAGGCGCGAACGTGTATATTTAGCACCAACCCCACGATTATGAGCAGCGATACGCCGTGGCAGATCGGTTGTGTAGCCGCTGTATATTGTATCATCGGCACAGCGAAGCATATAAGCATAATGCTTTACTTCTTTGTTCTGCATTCTCCGCCATCCTTTTCGTAGTAATTCTCAAGCTGTTTTCACTTTTGAAATCCGATATTTCAATCCGGCCTTTTACAAACAAGTCTCTGTATCCATCACATTTTACCGGTAAGAATTTACCCCCGGTTTTTGAGAAATGATAAATTAGAAAGCCCCAGCCAAAATGGTTGGGGCTTTTCCATTCTTCTAAAATCTCAATTATTTGAAAATGCTGAGCAGTACACCTGCAGCAACCGCCGAACCGATAACACCGGCTACGTTCGGTCCCATCGCATGCATCAACAGGAAGTTTGTAGGATTCGCCTGCTGACCAACTTTCTGGGAAACACGGGCAGCCATCGGAACAGCCGAAACACCGGCGGAACCGATAAGCGGGTTAACCTTACCTTTGGTGCAAATATACATCAAATCACCAAAGAGAACGCCGCCTGCGGTACCAAAGCTGAATGCAATCAAGCCAAGTACAATGATAGCAAGAGTTTCCGGTTTCAGGAAGTTCTCACCAACTGCAGTTGCACCGACAGAAACGCCGAGGAAAACGGTAATAATATTCATCAGTTCATTCTGAACCGTTTTGTTCAAACGTTCTACAACGCCGCTTACACGCATCAGGTTACCGAGCATCAACATGCCAACCAGCGGAGCCGCATCCGGAACAAGCAGTGAAACAACGAGAGTAACAATGATCGGGAATACGATCAACTCAACTTTAGAAACAGGACGAAGCTGCTGCATTACAACAGAACGCTGTTTCTTGGTTGTGAGCAATTTCATAATCGGCGGCTGAATAATCGGAACCAACGCCATATACGAATATGCAGCAACCGCAATTGAACCTAAAAGATGAGGTGCGAGCGTTTTAGTAACATAAATTGCTGTCGGTCCATCAGCACCGCCGATGATACCGATTGAAGCAGCTTCACGGCCGCCGAATGCAAATACATCCGGGAAATAAGTACCAAGTGTCATTGCACCGATAAAGGTAAGGAAAATACCGAGCTGGGCTGCCGCACCCAAAAGGAAGCTCTTCGGGTTTGCAATCAGCGGACCGAAGTCGGTCATAGCGCCAACGCCCAAGAAGATGAGCGGCGGGTAAATGCCGAGCTTAACACCGAGGTACAAAATATCGATCAAGCCGCCGTCATGCAATACGGCACCATAATCAATGTTGGCAGAAGCAAACAACTCCGGATGATACAATCCGCTCAACGGAATATTTGCCAAGAACATGCCGAATGCGATCGGCAACAAAAGCAACGGCTCGAATTTTTTCGCAATTGCAAGATAAAGTAAAACAAAGGATACAAGGATCATAACGCCCTGCTGCCATGTCATCGCAACAAATCCGGAGCTATTAATGATACCTTGTATGGTTTCTACAAATACGTCCACGGTTTCACGTTCCTTTCAAAAAATAATTTTAAAATGTAAATATAAATAATGTGTGCTGCGACAAATTACTTTTTGTCAGAGCGTTTAATGCTTTTCACCGCAAACGAACCCTGGCCTTCCAGCGCAGTGGTTACAGCCGAAGTGATTGCAGCAACCGTTTTAGCCGGAATCCCATCCTCAACAGCCGCGTCAACTACCGGTCCGGGTCCAACCGGCGGAACAAAAGCAGCAGGTGCAGCCGGAGCAGCGGAAACCGTTTCCGTTTTGGTTTCATCAGTCTTTTTCTTTCCGATTTTGCTAAGTTGTGGAACGAGCCAGCCGCTCAGATACAAAATAATAACCAAGCCGATTAACGCCGCAAAGACGATTACCAGACCGGTTATAACAACCGCAAAAGTTGCGCCCCAATCCATATCCATGTTTGTGCTTCTCCTTTTTCATATTAGATTCATTTCTCCGTTAAAAAACTAACGATATGCCTATTATAACCGATTCACGAAAAAATTTCAATGAATATCTTTAACTTTTTCATAATTTCGTTAATTTTTATCAGTCCGTTTTTCGTTGCGAACTTTCATGTGCTGTATTATAATTAAAGTCAGCATTTTACCGAAAAGAGGTTTTTTTATGGCATTATTAAATGAAATGTATACCAATTTAATTAAGAGTTTCCCGCAGATTATTACCGCCATCATTGTTTTTGTGGTAGGAATGATCATTGTTCATATTCTAAACAAAATTGTCGCAAAAACGCTGGCGCGCAGTCGGATTGATCGCACTCTTACTTCGTTTTTTCAACCGATTATTCGCATTACGCTTTATGTTGTGGTAGCTATCATTGCACTCTCTACTGCGGGAGTACCCACCGCTACGCTGTTGACTGCTTTCGGTGCAGTTGGGTTGGCTGTCAGTCTGGCGGTTAAAGATTCTCTTTCCAATATGGCCGGTGGGATCTTGCTCCTCGCTTCAAAGCCCTTTATGGTTGGAGACGCGGTTGAGGTAAACGGCGTAACCGGTGTAGTTCAAAAAATAAGCATTCTCTATACACAGCTCAACACCTTTGACAATAGAGAAGTTTTTATTCCCAACGGACAAATTTCTGCTGAACAGATTATTAATATGTCGGCCGAAAAGACAAGACGTCTTGATCTTCTCTTTGATATTTCATATGCCGATGACCCGGAAATTGCCAAAAAAATAATTGCCGATGTTGTCGAAGCGCAGGAATATGCCTTAAAAGACCCAACGCCGATCATTCGAGTAAGTGAACTGAGTGACAGCTCTGTCAAAATTGCCTGTTACGTTTGGACGGAAGGGAAAAATTATCTTACTCTTAAATTCAATCTCCTTGAAACGGTAAAGAAAGAATTTGACAAAAACGGTATTACTATTCCCTTTCCGCAGCTGGATGTTCATCTTGCCGCCGACGGCTCTTCGCCAAAGCCCAAAGCATTGTAACGGCAAACCCCTGAGGAATATGTTTTAACGTTAAAAATCCACTGCAGCTTTAAGGCTGCGGTGGATTTTGTTATCGTCATCAAGCAAATTGTAAAAAGCAAAATATTCGTTCCTGCGCTTTTTAAAAAGTCCTAACGCATATCGTCTTAAAAAGCAACAGCCGTTACATCTAGTGAATGACAGGAATCACATAAAGCAATATGCAAAAATAATGTAAAATACTTCCCACCAGCACAAAGAAATGAAAAATCGAATGCATATATTTTACCCTTTTCCCAATACCATATAAAATCGCCCCGACCGTATAGGCAACTCCTCCGGTTATCAAAAGGACAATTCCACCGGTATTCATCACATCCAGAAGCGGTTTAAAAGCTAAGACAATGACCCATCCCATTGCGATATAACAAATCATCGAAAAAATTTTAAAGCGCTGCAGACTAATTGCATTTAGGGTAATTCCCAAAATCGCCGCGCCCCAAACAATTCCAAACAATATCCATCCGATTACGCCGCGAAGAGAAACCAGCGTAAGAGGTGTATAGGTTCCCGCAATTAACAAAAAGATGGAACAATGGTCCAACACTCGAAAAACGCGTTTGCCCTTATTTTGTTTTAAGCCGTGATAAATGGTGGACATGCTATATAGAATAACCAGCGTACCGCCGTAAATCGCCATGCTTACAATGCACCAAGCATCGGAATAAATTGCTGCCATGACCACTCCGACCACCAGCGCGGCAACTGCAAGCAAGGTTCCCACTCCATGAGAAATAGAACTCATCAATTCTTCAGCCAGACTGTAAACCGGATTTGTCCCTTTGGATTTCGGCATAATTTAAACACCGTCTTTCTCTGATTGATAATTTTATTTTACCACAACCTTTATGGAAAACAAGGCAAAAGAAAAATATTTTGAAACCCCTTGTCTTCTTTCTTTAAAAAAGAAAATATGGTATAGTTTATTTATAACAATTAATGAAAAAGGAGAACTATCATGATTGAATTTAAATTTGACACACAGCTCTTAATTGAAGGGAAAGATCTTTCCGAGGACCAGATTAACGAATATATTACCCAAAACATTGAGGGAGACTGTTTGCTCGCTGTCGGTGACGAAGAATTGATCAAGATTCATTTTCACACCAACACTCCCTGGAAGGTTTTGGAATATTGCGCTTCTCTCGGAGATATTCACGACATTATCATTGAAAACATGGAACGTCAATCCGACGGCTTACACGGATAATTGTTACACATACTAAAAATAAAACGTCTCCAAAAAAGGAGACGTTTTATTTTTTACTGAGATCGCCCGTCAATCAAAGATCAAATTAACCACCCTTGGTGCTAAATCTCATTCTGTTTTAACTCACTTACCGACTGAAAAGCGATACTCGGTTGTGAAAGAATATACATCACCGGCTCTTAAAACAGGAGACGGGAAATTTTTATGCTTCATAGCGTTGGGGAAAAACTGAGTTTCCAGACAGAATCCGGCATTTTTACAGTAGTGGACGCCGCCCTTTCCGGCAACCTTTTCGCTAAGGCCATTGCCGCAATAAAGCTGAACACAAGGTTTATTGGTATAAACCTCCATCTTGATTCCTGTAGAAGGACAAAAGGCCTCTGCCACCAAAGAAACAGGCTCTCCCGCAGAACGATTGAGCACAAAGTTATGATCATAACCTCCATATTCGTTCAATACCGGATCATCCGCCCCGGCGCGTTCACCCAATTTGTGATACTCCAAAAAATCAAACGGCGTTCCGACAACATCATTAATAATCCCGTTCGGAATGGTATCAACGCCACAATCCGTATATTTTTCAGCATCGAGCTTCAATTCCTGATCCCAAATGGTGGTACCGCTGTCCTGTCCTGCAAGGTTAAAATAAGCATGGTTTGTTAAACTGCAAATGGTATCCCGGTCAGTAACAGCGTGGTAATCCAAAACCAGGCCGTTTTTCTCTGTTACTCTGTAAGTAACCGTTACATTTAAGTTCCCGGGATAGTTTTCTTCTCCGTCCGGGCTAAACAGGGAAAGCTTCAATTCCTGCCCTTCTTTTCCTTCAACAACCTCGGCATTCCAAACCTTTTTGTCAAAGCCGACCTTACCGCCGTGCAATGAATGTTCACCATCATTTTTATAAACATGATAGGTTTTCCCGTTGAGTTCAAATTCGGCATCTCTGATTCGGCTGCAACAGCGCCCGATCAATGCGCCGACATATCCACCTCCGGTTTCATATTCTCCTACCGTCTCATAGCCCAGCGCCACATCTTTCATTTCGCCATTTTGATCCGGAACACGAATTGCCACAATCGTTCCGCCATAGGTTATAACGTCCACTGACATCTTGCCGTTATCCAAGGTAAAAAGATCAACATCAATTCCCGAAGCTGTCGTGCCAAAAGCTTTTTTTGTAATTTTAGTCATTACAGAACACTCCCTGCTGCATCAAATAATTGGTTATTCAGTCACAATTTTGAATGGTATTTATTTTTAATTATAACAAAAGAAACCGCTAGGTTCAACAGATAATTGATTCGTTTTAATCGGCTTTTTGCTCAGCCTTTGTTTTAAGAATAAAATTCCAACCATCCCGACACATCTCTTCTATTCCCTTTTCCGCCTTCCAACGAAAAATACGTTCTGCCTTGGCTGTATCAGCATATGCAGAGGCAATATCTCCCGCACGACGCGGTGCAATGTGATACGGAACATGAACTTTATTTACTTTTTCAAAAGTTTTTACAATTTCAAGCACACTGGTTCCATGACCGGTTCCAAGGTTTACCGGCTCTGCTCCCGTATGTTTCACAGCATAGTCCAAAGCCGCAAGATGGCCTTTAGCCAGATCAACAACATGGATATAATCCCGCACTCCCGTGCCATCCGGTGTATCATAGTCATCCCCGTAAACTTTAAGCTCCGGCAATACCCCATCAGCCACCTGAGCGACATAAGGAAGAAGATTATTCGGAATGCCGTTCGGGTTTTCACCTATCAATCCGCTTTCATGAGCACCAATGGGGTTAAAATACCGTAAAAGAACCGCACTCCAGGACGGATCGGAACGACAAAGATCTTTCAAAATCTGTTCGATCATTACTTTGGTGTATCCATAAGGATTCGTCGCAGAGGTTTTATACTCTTCCTTAAACGGAACAGGGTTGTCCATTCCGTAAACCGTAGCGGAAGACGAAAAGACAATTTTTTTGCAGCCACCGACTTTCATTGCGTCTAGCAGCGTCAAGGTTCCGGTAATATTATTCCAATAATATTCAAGTGGCTTTTCAACCGACTCTCCAACCGCCTTATATCCGGCAAAGTGAATAACCGCATCGATCCGACCGTGATCAAACACACCTTGCAGTCCTCTGCGATCGAGAATATCCATTTGATAAAACTGCGGCCTTTTTCCGGTAATCTGCTGAATTCTATCAATTGCTTCCGGTTTGGAATTGCTGAGATTATCCACAACGATAACCTCATACCCCGCATTTAACAGTTCAACACACGTATGACTTCCGATAAATCCGGCTCCGCCTGTTACCAATACCGTCATATTTTCATTCCTTTCAAAATGCTCTCATCTATTCTCACGCCGCCGCAGGGACGAATACGCAAAACATGGCAGCTTCCCTTTCCAAACACTTTCTCTATTTCATCGCGATAAGCGCTCACTTCTTCAAGGGGAAGATAAACCTGAATTGTCCCGGCAAAACCACCGCCATGTACACGGCAGACCCCTTTATCACCAATCATCCGTTCCGATAAGGCCAGACCAAGTGCTACCCCCTGCTCTGCTGTTGATTTTGCACTTACTACGTTTTGAAGCCGACAATAAGAGGAGTTCCCTGACTGCTGTACCAGTCTTAGAAAAGCTTTTAAGTCATCGCTTTTTAACGCCTGAACCTCCTCAAGCACCCGATCGTTCTCCTCTGCAAAATGAAGAGCCCGTAAAAATGCACGATCGCCTCCCGGCAGTTTACGCAATTCCACCGCATGCTCAATTAATGCTTTACCGTCTATCTCACGAAGCACATCTTTTCCAAAATAGCCGGCGACCGCCCGCATTTCCTCCGGAATTGCTGCATATTCCTCTGTTAAATCCGCATGACTTCCGCCTGTATTTACAACACAAAGTGCAACTCCATGTTCCGTAAAATCATAAGAAATCCGCTCAACCAACGGGTGTTCTTTATCCTCAAAATCAATCATGACAAGTCCGCCAACCGAAGAAGCAGCCTGATCCATCAAGCCGCAGGGTTTGCCGAAATAGTTATTTTCCGCATACTGGCCAATCTGCGCGATGGTCACCGGATCTACGCTTGCATTATTATAGAGCCCGCTCAAAATTGTACCGACCAGTACCTCATAAGCCGCCGAAGACGAAAGTCCGGAGCCTGCCAAAACATTTGAGGTTGTATAAGCGGTAAATCCGCCCACCTTATAGCCGAGTTCCGTAAAACGCGCCGCGATTCCTCTTACAAGAGCGGTTGAGGTATTCTCTTCTCCGGAAATCGGCTCCAACCGGCTCAGCTGCACAATATTTTCATCATGTCCTTCGGACTTAATACGAATCTCTCCGCTTTCGTCGGGAGAAACAACGGCAATTGCATCGAGATCAATGGATGCTGCAAGAACTCTGCCGCGCTGATGATCCGTATGGTTTCCTCCGATTTCGGTACGCCCAGGCGCGCTAAACAAGAAAAGATGATCACGTTCTCCAAAAATCGCCCGATAGCAATCAACAGCATCGGAATACCTATCTATTTGTTTTTTTAACTGCTCACTCCCATAAAGATAGGAAAGGACATCACGATATTCGCCATGAAGCTTTTGCTTTAACCCTGTCTGATTCAAATAAACACATCCTTTACGGTACAAAATAATACAAGGTATCCCAAGCGGGGACATAAGGGTGGTGTCTTAAAAAAACTCGATAATCCGGGCGATAAGAAAGGATCTGCAACGGAATAGAAAAAAGATCTTCATTCCGATGGTATGCACTCACGGCAAGTTTCGGGCGATACATCTTAATCTGACGCATACAGCCTTCAATCGCCTCTCGTTCGACTCCCTCAACATCAAACTTAATGTAGCTTAATGGTTCTTTTACCATATCATCTACCGAAACTGCCCTGATGCGTCCCGCCGCATTTGGATCCACAGCAGAGCTCCGTCCCGCTTTTGCATTGAAACTTAAATACTCCCTTTTATTCCAGGCGCCGTTTTGCAGCAATCTGATATCTGCCATTCCCCCAAAAGAATGCATAAGCTTTGTAAAATTTTTGGGGTTTGGCTCAAAGGCGTAAACTTTTTGATATCGATTTTGAACCGTTATCAAAAACTCCGCCACAGTATCGCCGTCATAAGCGCCTAAATCAGCATAGCACTCACGGGAGCCCAATGTCAAGATATGTCGGTATGCTTCTTCCTTTTGCGTTTCGCACTCATAAAGATATTCGGGATTTCCACTGATTTTATAATTCAAAATCGAGCGAAATACATGGCGTGAACGATCGTCCGCCAAAACATTATAAACCGTTTTTAAATTTTCTCTATGGAGCTCAAGATAAGAACGATCAAACAAGTCCCCGCCAAACAGCGGAACATCCGGTGCATACAATTCGTTTTCGGAGGCAATCCATTTGATTTTTTCGACCAGATCCTGTCTGAAAGCGGCAAAGGCAAGAAGAATAACCATATCGCCAAAACGCTTTTTGGCCTCATCGTACCTCAACACCGGATATCCCAGAAAACTATGTCCCCGCACATATTCATCGCTGGCAAAAATTCCCGCAATCGGAATGCCGCTTTTTTGGCAAACATGATAGATTTTTTCACACCCGTCACCCATACCATAAATAACAATCGGCTTTTTCACCCGTTGCAGATATTCCCACAAAAACTGCTCTTCAGCAACCAAGCTTATCCTCCCTCCGAAAACAGGAAATCCCCATGCAGACGCATAGGGATTCTGTTTTATACTTTTTGATTATCAATGGTCAACTTCTCCGTTTGGGAGATCGACCGCTCCGGATTCCTCGGAAATTTCACCGGGGCGAACCGGTCCTTTCGGAGGAACAGGTTCCTTCGGAGCATTTATATTTTCTTCCGTTGACGGCTGCACAACAGGCCCTGCCTTAAGCTCACCGGTCATCAGTTTCTTAAACTCTTCACCGTCAATTTTTTCATGTCCGATCAAATATTCGGCCACTGTAACCATCTGGTCACGGTGTGCTTCCAAAATGTCATGGCACTGCTCATAGGCGCTGTCGATAATATCTCTGATTTCGGCATCAATTTCAGCAGCCACATTTTCAGAGTAATTACGAGACTGGTTAAAATCACGCCCCAAGAAAACCTCGTGATTCGCTTGCCCATATACAATGGTCCCGAGTTTTTCGCTGAAACCATAGCGGGTAACCATATCGCGTGCAATTTTCGTTGCACGTTCGATATCATTGGAAGCACCGGTAGAAATATCATCTAAGAAAATGCTTTCCGCAACTCGACCGCCCAACAGAACAACCAGTTCGTCTTTCATCTCTCGCTTGCGCATATAACTTTTATCATGCTCCGGCAAAGACATTGTATATCCGCCCGCCATTCCGCGAGGAATAATTGAAACCTGATGAACCGGGCTTTGTGTCGGGCAGTAATACGTGCAGATCGCATGCCCAGCTTCGTGATAAGCTGTGAGTTTCTTCTCGGCCGGCGTAATAACGCGGGAACGCTTTTCCGGTCCGGCAACAACCTTAATGGTCGCCTCTTCAATATCCTTTTCGATAATCGCCTTGCGATTGTTTCGAGCCGCAAGAAGAGCAGCCTCGTTTAAAAGGTTTTCAAGATCGGCACCGGTAAATCCGACAGTTGATTTAGCAATTACTGAAAGATCCACGTCAAAACCAAGCGGCTTGTTACGAGAATGTACTTTTAAAATTTCTTCACGACCCTTAACATCAGGGTAACCAACCATAATCTCCCTGTCAAATCGTCCGGGACGAAGAAGTGCAGGATCCAAAATATCACGGCGGTTTGTTGCAGCAATGATGATAATGCCCTCGTTTGCGCCAAAGCCGTCCATTTCAACGAGCAGCTGGTTCAAGGTCTGCTCACGTTCATCATGTCCGCCGCCCAAGCCTGCGCCGCGCTGACGACCGACTGCGTCAATTTCATCGATAAAGATAATCGCCGGAGCGTTCTTTTTCGCCTGTTCAAAAAGGTCTCGAACACGGGAAGCACCGACGCCGACAAACATCTCAACAAAATCGGAACCCGAAATGGAGAAAAACGGTACACCGGCTTCACCCGCAACAGCTCTCGCCAAAAGCGTTTTACCGGTACCGGGAGGGCCCATCAACAAAACGCCTTTTGGAATGCGAGCGCCAAGCTCATTAAACTTTCGGGGGTTTTTAAGAAAATCAACAATTTCTACAAGCTCGGCCTTTTCCTCATCAGCGCCCGCCACATCGGCAAACGTCGCCTTTTTCCCCTGCGTCAGGCCATTTTTAGCATTCATTTTGCCAAACTGATTAATTTTCCCGCCGCCCTGTTGCCGCATAATGATGATCCAAAAAACAACCATTACACCGATCATCAAAAGAGTCGGCAAGAAATTAAGCAGCCAGGAGTTATCCTGAATCGGCAAATAGTTAAATGTAATCTTACTGTCAGGATGAGCCGCATTGTATTCCACCACCATTGGTTCAACAAGCTCAACAAACAATCCGACATTCGGCACTTTATAAACCAGAGTTTTGCTCCGGCCTTCTACTGTTGCCTGCAGCTCACCTGTGCCGAGATCCAACTCGAATTTTTTAACCTTGTTCTGCTGAAAATAGTCCACAACTTCAGAATATGCTACCTGTTCCGACGGCGTTTTCACAAAATTCATCATAAACATAAACGCCATAATAAGACCAGCCAACACCAGAATGTAAACTAATACGCTTTTTCCTTTTTTTCCCAAAATCTCAACTCCATTTTATACGAGTTATTTGAAGTATACGATAAATTTAAAATCCAAGCAGCCATTCTGTTACTTTATTTGGAATAAACTTCCGGTTTTAAAATACCTACATAAGGAAGATTACGGTATTTCTCCGCGTAATCAAGCCCATAACCCACTACAAATTCATCCGGCACAACAAATCCAAAATAATCAGCGGAAACCTCAGCCTGACGGCGTTCCGGTTTATCCAAAAGCGTACACAAACAAATCGAACTCGGTCCACGCTGCTTTAAAAGCCCGGTGATATAGCTAAGCGTCATACCGCTGTCAAGAATATCTTCTACAATAAGAAGATCCTTTCCCGCAAGTTCCTGATCCAAATCTTTAATTATTTTTACAACGCCGCTGGTTTTTACATCGGAACCGTAGCTTGAGACCGACATAAAGTCGATTTCACAAGGGATCGTAATCGCACGCATCAAATCCGCCATAAACACAACAGAACCCTTTAAAACGCTTACCATCATCAAATTTTTTCCGGCATAATCCGCACTGATCTTTGCTCCGAGTTCTTTCACTTTATCGTGAAGCTCTTTTTCGCTGATCAAAATCTTTAAAATATCGTCTGTCATACCTGCATCCTTTCAGTTTTCGTCTGTTTTACTGATAACTAAATATCTTTTTGTCCCTTCATCGGGTTTTACACGACAATCTGCCCCAAATCCTTCTACCCAAAACACGCCTTTTTCATCTGCCAAAACAGAAAGTATCTCGCGCTTTTCCAAAGGAATTTTTGCTTCGTTGTAAAGTTTTTTAAGGCTTTTGGTAACACCGCGCCTGGGAAGCGTTAGCATATCGCCGGACATCCGCGGTCTCACAACTACATTGCCTAATATTTTATCACAGTCTAAAATATCAGTTGCAAAGTTTTTATTAACATTTTCTTGCAAACGATGAAAATCGTTAAAGGACATAATAGTTATATTATAGGCGACTCCGCTCGGAAATGTCAACATTCCGGTTTTAAAAGGAAAGGATGAAAAGGCATCGGGTTTCTTTTTTTCATAAAAGACAAGTGACCCTTTTCGGATCAAGGCCGTCACTCCGCCGGCCATATTTATTTTCCCGTAATTACTCAAAATTATTTGGTCAAGTTCTTTCAATTTTTCACGCTCGGCCGGAAAACCGTTTTCACGGCATATTAGCATCAACATCCGCCTTCGAACTGCATCCGGACATCCTGCAATCACAGGTACCGAATATCCATCCTCTTCATCTGCTTTACAAAGCTCAAAGGCCGCCGTTTCCCACAAAAAACGATCATCCTCGCGTAAGGATTCCACTGTACCGCAAAGAGTTTCTGAAAACGACGGATTGATTTTCTCAAGCTCCGGAACCACCTTAAGACGGATTCGGTTTCTGGCATATACTGTTTCCCTATTACTGCTGTCGATCCTGTATTCAAGGCCGATTCCAGAAAGGTAGCTTTCCACTTCTGCACGCGTTACTTCTAAAAGAGGCCGGATAATTGCGCCTCGCATCGGCGGGATACCGCAAAGGCCATGTAGCCCGGCCCCACGTGTCAAACGGAACAAAACTGTTTCTGCCTGATCGGAAAGAGTGTGCGCTGTCGCAATTTTTACGTTTTCTCCGTACTGAGCTGCAGTCTTTGTAAAGAAATCATATCTCAGTTCTCTGCCGCACACTTCAACACCAATTTTACGTTGTTCGGCCAACAACGCCACGTCTTCCGACAAAACATGGCAAGGCACACCCAAGTGCTCACAAAGCGAACGAACAAAAGCCTCATCCTGATCGCTTTCCGCCCCGCGCAGCTTATGATTTACATGACATACAACCGGATAAAGTTGATATTGCGGTAAATCTCTGGTCAGACAATGAAGAAGAGCGACCGAATCAGCGCCGCCGGAAACACCGACGACAACCCGGTCACCCTTTTTGAGTAATTCATATTTTTGAATTGTTTTTAAAACCCTACTGATCATCCCGATAGCTCTCCAATGAAGTAAACAACGTATGCGCACCATCCCAATGCATTCGAACGGTATCGGTTTCGCCGTGACGGTTTTTGGCGACAATGCACTCCGCCACATTCTGCTCTTCCGACTCCTGATTATAATAGGCATCGCGATAAAGAAACATAACAATATCCGCATCCTGTTCAATAGAACCTGATTCACGCAGATCTGACAGCATAGGCCTGTGGTCGGTGCGGGAATCGGGTGAACGCGAAAGCTGCGAAAGCGTTACAACAGGTACATCGAGTTCTTTGGCCATAATTTTTAAATTTCGCGTGATCTCCGAAATTTCCTGAACGCGGTTACCGTCTCGGCGACCGGTACTCATCAACTGCAGATAGTCAATAACCACCAAACCGAGATCAGGCAGACGACGAAGCTTTGCTTTCATGTCAGCAACCGAGACATTAGGAATATCATCAAGGTAGATATTGGTACGAGAAAGAATTTCCGCAGCAGAACCAAGGCGCTCCCACTCTTCGGGCGTCAGCGTTCCCATTCTGAGACTGTGGCTCGAAATTCTCCCCTCGCTTGAAAGCATTCTGCTGACAAGCTGCTCTTTAGACATTTCAAGTGAAAAAATAACGACCTGTTTTCCGGAAAGCTTGGCTACATTGGTCGCCATATTCAAAACAAAGCTGGTTTTTCCCATCGCAGGACGGGCGGCAATCAAGACAAGATCCGATTTATTCAAGCCCGTAGTAATCCGATCAAGTCCCGAATATCCCGTTTTTAACCCAAGATACTTACTGCGCTCATCGGAAGTCAGCTTTTGCAGTTGATCATATGTCTGAACAATAACTTCATTTATCGGCGTAAGTCCCGCAGCATCGCGGCCCTGTCGAATTTCAAAAATATGCTGTTCTGCCAAATCCAAAAGATTTTTTGCATCACCCTGCGATTCGTTTACATTGTCTATAATCTCATGTGCTACCTGAATCAGGGAACGAAGATAGCTGCGCTCTTGAACAATGCGACAATAGCTTTCCACGTTGGCCGTAGTGGGAACCAGGTCCATCAGCTGCGCCAAATAAACCTTCGCCGACTGCTCCGAATCGAAAATTTTCGCGCTGACTGCCTCGTTTAAAACAGTGATATAATCAATTGCCCTTGCAGTGGAAAACATGGAAATAATCAGAGAGAAAAGCTGCTGATGCTGACGCAGATAAAACGAATCGCTTTTTATATATTCAAGTACCGTGGAAATACAGGTTGGATCCAGCAAAATCGCACCCAAAATTGACTGCTCAGCCTCAATATTATGAGGAAGCTGGGCAGTTTCCAGCGTTAACGTTTCACCGACGGCCATAATATCCTCCTGATTTAAGCTTCTACAACTTCTACTTTAACGGCTGCAACAACGCCGGCATGCGGTTTTACCTCAGCGGAAAACACTCCGTATCCTTTGATATCCTGTGCAACGGTAATTTTCTTTTTATCAACATCAATCTGAAACTGATTTTTAATTTCTGCGGCAATTTCTTTTGCCGTTACAGCACCAAACAGCTTACCGTTTGCACCCGCTTTTGCTGCAATCTTAACAGTTTTACCCTCAAGCTTTTTGGCAAGCTCTTTTGCATTTGCAAGCTCAACTGCCGCATGATGCTCTTTTGCCGCATCCTTGCTTTTTTTCTCATTAATTGTCTGGTTATTTGCAACAGTTGCAAGTCCGCGTTTAATTAAGAAATTCTGGGCATATCCGTCTGCCACATTCACAAGATCTCCGGCCTTTCCGGTTCCTTTTACATCCTGTTTTAAAATAACTTTCATTTTAAATTCCTCCTTAAGCATTTCTCTGAATTCTATTTAATTCACATTTGAAGTAAGCGTTTCATAATAGTGATCAATCGCTTCCAAAAGCTTCGCTTTTGCTTCTTCGGCAGTCACACCTTTAAGCTGCGCGCCGGCCATTGTATGATGACCGCCGCCGCCAATATATTCCATAACAATCTGAACATTCAAATCTCCCATAGAGCGGGCCGAAATGCTGATATCGCTGCCGGTGTTATAAATGACAAACGAAGCGTCGACCTCGTTAATCCCGAGAAGCTCATCTGCTGCCTGCGGAGCAACGATCCGAATATCCTCAAAGTTCTGAGAACTGATGGCAATGGCACAGTTGCGATAAATCTCAGCGTTTTGGACAAGGCTCGAGCGGCGCTGATAATCATCCATCGTGCTGGAGAAAAGCTTACGCACTGCGACTGTGTCTGCCCCGATCCGGCGAAGATAAGCAGCCGCCTCAAAGGTTCGCACACCGGTTCTGATCGCAAAATTTCGCGTATCCAACATAATGCCGGAAAGAAGAGCTTCCGCATCCTCGCGGGTAGGACGGCAGCGATCGCCAAAGTACTGGATCAATTCCGTCACCATTTCAGATGTGGAAGAGGCAAATGGTTCGTGATGAAAAACAACCGCATTGTCAATATGATTCACCATTTTGCGATGATGGTCAATAACAACCACATTTTTACAGATCTTATAAAGAGCATTCGATTCTACAAACAAGGGATTATGTGTATCAACGATAATTAAAAGAGTTCGCCGGGTTACATAATCCATTGCCACATCCGGGTGAACAAACAGGTTGTCGTTTCCGCTCTCACTCACCTTGTTAATTAACGAAGTGGCAAGCGAACTTCCGCGATCAATCGCAATAATTGCCGATTTGCCAAGCCGCCTGATGGCCTGCGCAAGGGCGACAGCACTGCCGACGCAGTCCAGATCAGAAGCACGATGCCCCATAACAATTACATTTTCGCTTGTTTCTATCAATTCAAGAAGTGCCGTTGCAATAATCCTGCTTTTTACACGGGTGTGTTTTTCAATCCCCTTGGAAATTCCGCCATAAAAATCATATCCATTGAGGGTTTTAATAACAGCCTGGTCGCCACCGCGCCCTAATGCCATATCCAGTGACTGACGGGCGGCGGCTTCGTTCTCACCCATATCCTTTCCTTCACAGCCGACGCCAATTGAAAGAGTTGCGGGTACCCGCTCGTTTGCAATAATCTTACGTGTGCGATCTAACAAAGCAAAACGAGTTTCTATAATCTTATCTAAATGCCGTTTTTCAATCATGGCAAGATAGCGATCATGGGACAAACGCTTAACGAATCCGTTTGTCTCAGAAAAATACTGCTCGATTACGCTGTCAATTTCACCCAGGATCTGCGATTTCTCGCTCTCCTTGGCATTTTGTACCAGTTCATCATAATTATCAATCACCAAAATCATCACGCATGGCCGAGACAGGCGATATTCCTGCGCTATATTTTTAAGCATCGTGTTATCCACGAAATAAAGAATATCCACCGGCTGCTTATGGGCCTCGGAATGGAATCCAAACGCAGTATAATGTTTGTCGCCATAACTTAAATCAACACCGTTTGGCAGATAAAAGCTTTCGATCGGCGTATGAGTGATTTCATCCAGCGACGAACCATACAAATCGCCTTCACCTAAAACTCTCCCCCGAAAGCTTTCGCTGTACCAAAGGATTTCTCTTCTTTGTCCTACCACCAATACCGGAAGCGGAAAACGATTTAGAGCTTCTTTGTCCGGGACGTCGAGTCTTTTTGCAATGTCTCTGAGCAGTAAAAACGTATCTCTGCTAATCATCTTAAAGCGGACAGCCGTTACGATGAGCATTACAATAAAGGCTCCTGAAAAGAACCACATCCACTCGTTTCCCGAAAAAAACGAAGCGGCTGTCAACCCTCCGCAAATCAGCAGCAAAACAATCAGACATGCCTTTATTTGCCACATTTTTTTCGGATTCATCGACAGCCACCTCAACTTCTTCAATTCTTAATTCCTATTTTACATCATGTGCCGAACAGTTTCAATAAAATTCGGAAATTAATCAAAGAAAGGTACTCAGATTTCCATAATGATCGGTAAAATCATCGGTGCGCGTTTGGTCTTTTTGTAAATAAAGTTGGAAAGATCATCCTTTATCGAAGTTTTGATAGCTCCCCACTCTCTGATTGAGTGATTCATACATTCCTCCAATACACCGCTGATTCGCACACGAGCCTCTTCCATTAACTCTTCGGACTCACGAACATATACAAAACCTCGCGAAACAATGTCCGGGCCGGCAATCACTTCGCCGGAGGTACTGTCCATGGTAACGACTACAATAATCAGGCCGTCCTGCGCCAAGTGCTTACGGTCTCTCAAAACAATGGAACCAACATCGCCAACGCCGTAGCCGTCCACGAAAACCCGACCGGCCGGCACGGTTCCGATTGTTTTCATCTCAACGCCGTCAAGTTCTATAACCTGGCCGATATCACCGAGCAAAATGTGAGACGGCGGAATTCCGACAGCCTGAGCCAGCTGACTGTGCTTTTTCAAATGTTTAAACTCTCCGTGAACCGGGATAAAAAATTTCGGCTTTACCAAAGAAAGCATCAACTTTAACTCATCCTGGCAGGCATGTCCCGAAACATGGACATCATACATTTTCTCAAAAACAACTTCTGCACCGAGACGCATCAGCTCGTTGATCACACGATTGACATGCTTTTCATTCCCCGGAATCGGTGTAGCGGAAATAATGATGAAATCGTCGGATGAAACAGATACCTTACGATGCTCACCTGCTGCCATTCTGGAAAGGGCAGACATCGGCTCACCCTGGCTTCCTGTGGTGATAATAATCAACTTATCATCCGGATAACGACCGATTGCATCAATATCGATCATAACCCCCTCGGGGATATGCAGATATCCAAGCTCAAGGGCAACGTTAACCACATTAACCATACTGCGGCCCGAAACCGCCACCTTGCGGCCGGAACGAACCGCATTGTCGATAATCTGCTGCATCCGGTGAATATTAGAGGAAAATGTTGCGATAATAATTCTCCGATTTTCCGCCTGTTTAAACAGACGTTCAAACGATTCGCCAACTTTTCGCTCGCTCATGGTAGAACCGGGGCGCTCCGCATTGGTCGAATCAGCCAAAAGGCAAAGAACACCGCGATTTCCAAGTTCGGCAAAACGCGCCAGATCGATAATCTCCCCCTGAATCGGCGAAAAATCGACTTTAAAGTCGCCGGTCTGTACAATAATACCGGCCGGTGTATAAATCGCGAAAGCCACCGCGTCCGGAATGGAGTGATTAACCGGGATAACCTCGACGGACATGCATCCCATTTTAACCATATCGTGCGGTTTTATTACATTGAGCTTGGCCGAGCGGAGCAATCCATGCTCCTTGAGTTTCCCTTCAACCAACCCAAGAGTCAGCCTGGTACCGTAAATCGGAACATTAAACTTTTTAAGAAGGTAAGCGAGACCGCCAATATGATCCTCATGCCCATGTGTTAACAGAATACCACGGATACGATCCTGATTCTTTTCAACATAAGTAAAATCCGGAATAACAAGATCTACACCCAGCATATCCGCATCCGGAAAGGCAAGTCCGCAATCCACAATAAACATATCCTGTCCGCATTCGTAGCAGGTCATATTCTTGCCGATTTCGTTTAAACCTCCAAGCGGAATAATCCGAACCGGGGTTTTTCTTCTTTCTTTCGGGGCCTGCTGCCTTCCGCTTGTCCTCTTACGATTACCGGTTTGTGCGCTTTGAGCCGTTTTTTTCAAAGCCGCTTCATTTTTCTCCTTGTTTGAACCGGAAGCCGCTCCCGATTTCTTTGTTACACTTTTTTGCTGCCCGGAAAGATATTTTCGCGGGGCCTTTCTCTTTTCCTGCTGTGGCTGCATTTCCGCCACCGGAGCCGACAGCTCCTGTCTTTTAAAATCTTCCATAAATACCTCTTTCAAAACGATAACAAAATGTACTTTTCAGTGTGATTTTTCGATCAGAGGAATGTTCTATTTGGAAATACAACAAATTAAGCCGTGCAGAAACTCTCTCCGCGGCGCACTAATCCCATAAAACCATACCTCGATTATGTAGTGGACAGGCAGGAAACCGAAAAAGGGTACAAGACGTACCCCTTTTTCCTTGTGTCGATCTACCTGTTATGCGTTTCCTATAAGAATAATGAAAGGTGTGAAAAGAAACGCAACCTGCAATAAAATCTCAACCGAACATATAGATACAATTTAAGTTTAACTGTTTTCTAAAGAAAAGTCAAGCATCTGTCAACCGGTCTAAAAGCGAGGACGAACAGAGTATTAACAAAGCGGCCCTCTTTTAATCAGTTTTTCATAAAACCCGCAGAGCTCCTCAGCGGTTTCGCTGTCCTTACTTTCTGTATAAATAAAAATCCCCCGCCCGGATTTTGCCGGGCGCAACAGTATTTCTCCCCTCCGATCATGCAATCGCACTCCTTCTCCGACCCCGCTGGGTACAGCGCCGATCCTGTTAAAAATATCGGAAATTTTTTCATGAATTTCCACACGGCGCATTACCGCCGAAAAATGCGGTACACTCTCCAATGCCTCTGCCAAGGTTTTTCTGCTTTCTTTAAGGTAGCAAAGTAATTCTACCGCCAATAAAAGTCCATCTTCTGCAAAAGGCTCTGACAAGGCGAGCACTCTTGCCTGCTCATCAAAACAATCACAGGGGCAAGAGGCATACCGATAAGCCTTACGCCGGTATCGCTCTGCCAATTCATCGACCGCAGCGAGCATGGTGTTCGGCACAGAGACATCCTCGCCTTTCCCAAAACGGGCGGCGCAAACCAGAGCGATCAGCCGTTCGTGAGGAATAAATCCTACAGCTTCATCAAAAAGAGAAAGACGGGTTCCGTCAGCGGAAATTCCAAAATACGGCCCGGAAGAAAGATTTGCATCAAGTCGTTTTAACACCTTCCGCAAAAGATCGGCCGAAACGGAAAAAGAAGATTTTAGCCGCACCGATATTCCCTCCAGCGAATCTCCCTTACGTATCAGGTACGCTTCGTAAAGCCTTCCCATCCCACTAAAATCTGTTTCTTTTCCGAACTCTGCGGCGATTGCTTTTTTATACTCACCACGATTGAGAAAGCCCTCCAGTTTTCGTTCGTTTGCACGCGTCATCGGGAGCCCTCCGTCCTGGCTCAAACAAAGGGTGATATGATTCTCCTTACTGCGAAGGTAAACGCCGAAATCGCAGCCTCCGTGGTTAAGGCAAAAGCGAAATTGCGGGACTATACCTGTGCCAAAGCGCCATCCTTCTCCCCCAGCTGCAGCAATTCCCGAAAGAACTGCATTTTCAAGCGCCACAGCCGCTTCGCTGCCGTCGTTTCCCACACCGATCACACTTCTCTTTTTTAAACTTGCCAACGCGCACCCAACCGTAGCGCAAAACTGTGGCGTTATTACACTTTCTATTTCTCCCTCGATTCCGGCTTCCTCACAAATAATTTCTTTTATATCACCGTGCCGAAGATTCTCTTTCAGTTCAATTCCGGGGGGAACCGTTTTATAATCCCATACTTTCACTCCGGGCCGAACAAACGATCGGGAAGAAACAACCGCACCCCGCCCGATAACTGCATATTCAAATACACCGGATCCTGTTTCGACCGCTGCATTTTCACAGAGTACCGCCCGGTTTATGCTGCAATAACTTCCTACCGTTACACCCGGTAAAAGAATACCGCCTCTTATTTTACTGTCACGCCCGATTGAAGCATTGTCGCAAATAACACTTCCTTCCTCTATTTTCACCCCTTCTCCGAGCGAAACATTACGGCCGATATAGACCGGCGGCCGAATTTTTACCCCATCCGTGCGATTCGGAATCATGTCCGGGTTTTGAACGATCAACGAAATCTCACATTTTATTTTCCCCTCCAACATATCTCGCTGGCAGTTGATATAGCTTTTTATATCCCCGATATCTTTCCAGTACCCTTTTGCCTCGTAAGCATAAACCGGCATACCGCGGCGAAGAATTTCAGGAAAAACGTCAAGAGAAAAATCAGAGGGTTTCCCCTCCGGAATTAACTTTAAAATATCGGGAGATAAAATGTAAATTCCGGTATTGGCAAGCCCGGTTATACAATTCAGACGAGACGGCTTTTCCAAAAAGCCTGTAATTCTTCCGTCCTCTTTCGTCTGGACAAGCCCATATTCGCGCGGATCGTCTACCTGAGTAACCACTAACGTTGCCACAGCACCGGATTCCTTGTGAAAACGAAAGGCAGCGGATAGATCAAAATCACACATTGCATCGCCGCTGATTACTAAAAAATCCTTATCTGTTTTCGCCGCCTTTTTTACACTTCCCGCCGTGCCGAGCGGTACGTCTTCGTATGAAAAAGAGATCGGTATTCCTTTATACTCACCATCCGGAAAATGGTCAACCAAACGATCCGCAAGATACCTAAGCGGAAGAACTGCCTCGGTGCAGCCATTTAGTTTTAAAAGGTCCAAAATACGATCCACAATCGGACGTCCGCAAAGCGGTACCAACGGCTTTGGAATTTCGCAGGTTAAGGGGCGCAGTCGGCTTCCTTCCCCGCCTGCCATAATAACAGCATACATACAAAACAATCCTTTCCGAACAATTAATCTTTTTAAAGACAATACTATTAAAAACACTTTGACAAAAACATTCAGATATAGCTTTAATATAAAAACGTTTAAAGTCTCAACTTTGGTTTCTTAGTATTATTGTCATTTTGCCCGCCGTTTATTATGAAAAATATGTATAGATTTACATTTATTTTTTCGTGCCTTTTTATTTCGCTTATGGTATACTGAAATAAGTTTAAGCTTTTTTATAAATGATCCTTTATAGGCTTCAAACGATTTCATAAAGCGGCGCTTAATGTGCCGCTAAAAAATTTCTGAAGGTGAAAAATTGTGAATAAAAACTACGACGTCATTGTTGTCGGAAGCGGTGTGGCAGGTCTGTACTGTACACTCAATTTAAAGCCTGACGCCAAGGTCCTCCTTTTATGCAAACGTCAGCTTACCCTAAGTAATTCTTCTTTGGCACAAGGCGGTGTGGCCGCAGTCATTGACGAAGAACACGACAGCATTGCATCCCACCAAAACGATACTCTCATCGCCGGCGGATTTAAAAACAATCCCGATTCGTTAAAGCTTCTTGTAACCAAGGGACCGGAAGAAGTTCGAAAACTGATGGATTACAATGTCGATTTTGACAGAGACCAGGCCGGAAACATCCACATGACGCTGGAGGGCGGACATTCCAAACCGCGAATTCTCCACCACAAAGATTGCACCGGCCGAGAGATTGTTGAAAAGCTGATTGAAGCCGTTAAAAAGCTTCCCAATGTCACTATTATGGAAGATGCCATGGTCTGCGATTTGAAAAAAACTGCACATGGATTCAGCGTAGATGCACTTCATGTAAAAGAAAATCGTCACGAAGAATATTCCGCACACTTTTGCCTGTTGGCGACCGGCGGAATCGGACGGGTTTACAAATACACCACCAATTCTAAAATTGCCACCGGCGACGGCATTGCTCTTGCTTATCGGATTGGCGCAAAAATTAAAAACCTGCATTTGGTACAGTTCCATCCAACTGCTTTTAATAATTCCAAAACAAGAGAATGCTTCTTAATTTCCGAATCGGTCCGCGGTGAAGGTGCTTATCTTCTCAATTGCAACAAGGAGCGGTTTATGGATCGATATGACGAACGATTGGAGCTCGCCCCACGTGATGTGGTTTCTCAAGCGATTATCAAAGAAGAGGCTCGCACAGGCAGCTATAAATTCTATTTAGACATTACTTATAAGCCGGCTGATTTTATCCGCAACCGTTTCCCAATGATTTATGAAAACCTGCTAAAACAAGGATATGACATGACAAAGGATCTGATTCCTGTTTATCCCTGCCAACATTATCTGATGGGGGGTATCGATGTAGATCTTCACAGTGAAACCAGCATTGACGGATTGTACGCCGCGGGCGAATGCTCTCATACCGGCGTACATGGAAACAACCGTCTTGCCAGCAATTCTTTGTTAGAAGCTCTGGTCTTTTCAAAACAGGCAGCACTTGATATCAATAAAAAATTACAGAATTCTCTGCCTGATATCATCCCCTATGATTTTTTGCAGCAGGCAAAATCCAATCCTCTTCCGAAAGGAATCCGCACCGAGGTTCGCTCTATTATGCAAAAGGCGCACTTTGTTGTTCCAAACCCCGTTGAGGCTTTGCGCGGATTCGAGCGCCTTCGTGAACTCAAGCAACTTTTGGATGACGGAAACTTTGAAATTACGCCGGACTTTGTTGAAGCACGCTCACTTACAACCGTTGCTTATCTGATGCTAAAAGAAATGATTTAACCACGGAGGAATAAAATGAAATTACCTCAGTTTTATATTGATGACCTGATTAAACGCGCTATTTCGGAGGATATCAACTACATTGATGTAACAACCGATTATTTGATCCCGGAGGAAAGTATTTCAACCGCCCGTCTGATTTCAAAAGACGAAGGAATCGTTGCCGGGATTGAGATCGGTATGCGTGTTTTCGAGCTGTTGGACCCTACGGTCAAATACGCCATTCAAAAGCCGGATGGATCCATCGTTTCAAAAGGCGATGTAATCGCCGAAATGACCGGCAGCACAGCTGCTCTGCTTAAAGGAGAACGCACCGCTTTAAATCTGATGCAGCATATGTCCGGGATTGCAACCGAAACAAACAAATGTGTCAAATTGGTTGAGGGAACCCGCGCGACCATTGCAGAAACAAGAAAAACTCTGCCCGGTCTGCGGCCGCTGCAAAAATACGCTGTTGTAGCCGGGGGCGGCATTAATCACCGTTATAATTTAAGTGATGCGGCAATGCTTAAAGACAATCACATTGATGCATACGGATCTCTTACAAAGGCGGTAGAAGCACTTCGCTCCAAAGTTGGACACATGGTTAAAATCGAAGTAGAAACAAGAACTTTGGAAGAATTAAACGAAGCGCTCGCCGTAAAAGCCGATGTAATTATGCTCGATAATATGGATTGCGCTACCATGAAAAAGGCTGTGGAAATCACAAACGGAAGGGCAAAACTGGAAGCTTCCGGAAATATTACCTATGCGAACATCCGCGAGGTTGCTGAAACCGGAGTGGATATTATTTCACTCGGGGCACTGACCCATTCCGTCAAGTGTTTTGATATCTCCATGAAAATTCAAACTAAAATTTAAACTGCAAAAAGGGCACCGCCTATTGGCGGTGCCCTTTTTCATTTCTTACCGATCGATTTACTTTGCTCCGTACTGCGCATAATACGCATCAATTGCGGCCTTAATCTTATCGTCAATAACAACTTTTCCTTTACACTCTTTGTTATATAAATGTTCAATGACCTCAGCCATTGTTACAATCGCCTTTGCATCAAAACCATAAAGTGCTTTAATTTCATCCAAAGCACTCTTGGCCCCAACCTTCCCTCTTTCCATTCGATTAAGCGAAACAATCAAACCAATCACATCGACGTTACCCTGCGCCTTAACAATCGGATAGGTCTCCTCAATCGACTTGCCGGATGTGGTAACATCTTCGATAATCACAACCCGGTCGCCGTCTTTAATGGGGCTCCCTAAAAGCACACCGGAATCCGCGCCGTGATCCTTTACCTCCTTGCGGTTTGAACAGTAGCGAATATCCTTTCCGTACAGCTCGCTAAACGCAATAGTGGTAGCAACGCTTAAAGGAATCCCTTTATAGGCAGGACCGAAAAGAACATCAAAATCCGTCCCGAAGTTATCATGAATTGCTTTCGCGTAATACTCTCCCAGTTTACGAAGCTGTGTTCCGGTGAAATATCCACCCGCATTCATAAAAAACGGAGACTTACGTCCGCTCTTTAAAGTAAACTCACCGAATTTCAGCACTTCGCTTTCCACCATAAACTCTATAAATTCCTGTTTATACTGTTCCATTTCGGTCTCCTTTTCTATCTGCAATTGACATAAATGTACTTATATTATCTATTTTCCAAACCAAACCGTGTAGGAAGCCTCACCCCTGTTTAGAAACACTTCAATGGTTTTGCTATCCTTTAGGATTTTAACATCATTAAGCGGTTTACGCAAGCATAACTCAAACTTTTCGCCGGCTATCGAAATATCTTTTCCCTTAATCGTTACCAAGCTATCCGATTCAGTTAAAAATCCTTGTGCTTCCCGCACCGGAAAAAGTTTTACATTTCCGTCTGTATCTACAGTCAGTTCCCGTGATACGGTAAGCGCCCCGGCATAATTTGCCCCGTAATCCAACTCTTTTTTCCAGTCATAAAGCCAGCCCACGACAATCCGACGTCCATCAGGCGCTTCAAAACTTTGCGGTGCATAGAATTGCGGACCCACTTCGGGAGACTGGTCAGTTTCTTTTATAAAATGCTTTCCATCAAAAGATCCGGTCAAAAAACGAACCGCATGGTTTGAACGTTCCATCTGAGAAAACATTAAAATATAGGTGTCTCCAAATCGGAAAAAGTCCGGACATTCAATCACTGTCCCAAACTCTTTCCCCTCAATCAGAACACCGCTGTATTCCCAGTGCATCAGGTCATTCGATGTATAATGCACCACTTTTCCGATCCCGTTTTTCCCTGTTCCGCAAACCATATGATAACATCCGTCAAAAAACGTAACCTTTGGATCACGAAAATCATAGCTTCCATCCTGCGGTGGGGTGGGAATGATCGGATTTTGACTGTACTTTTCAAAATGAATGCCATCCCTGCTTATGGCAAGCGATTGTGTCTGCCCTAACTCATGCGACACCGATGTATAGAACAAATATAGGGTTTCATTCCAAACAACGGCACTGCCGGAGAAACATCCGCCGTCATTTTCATACGGCTGGTCAGGAAAAAGCGCAATCGGAAGCTCTGTCCAGTGAACCAAATCTTCGCTGACCGCATGTCCCCAATGCATTTGTCCCCACTTTGGCGCATATGGATAATGCTGAAAAAAACGCATGATATTTTCCTTTGAAAAAGCAAAGGCCATTTGGATCATTCATCCAACCCTTTTGCGGTTCAAAGTGATAATGTAAACGCTCAGGCATATATCTTTCCTCCCATTATTGCCACTTTACTTTATTTAATACAACGCCCGCCGGTGTGATATCAACAATTCCATAACCGGGCGGCGAATCCTTAGGACAAGAAGGACTACCCGGACAAAGCAGGTAGAGGCCATCCTCGTAAAATTCGCAGGCCATATGAGTGTGCCCGTGCAACACAATATCACAGCCGTTTTCGCGAGCAGTCCGCATCAAAGCATCCGGAGAAGATTTTACGCCGTAAAGATGTCCGTGAGTGTAAAAAATTTTATGTCCACCCTCACAACCTAAAATTCCTGTTGCAGGCTCGTTCGAAGCAAAATCACAGTTACCGCGAACGGCGAGCAGGCGCTTGTCCGGGTAAAGAGTCCGGATATCATCCCATTCCTTGAGTCCGTCTCCAAGATGAATGAATATATCAGCATTCATCAAGTGGCGTTTTACAATTTCAAGCGCCGTAAAAAAGTCGTGATGAGTATCGGATAAAACAACGATTCGCATAACAATTCCCCCAGGTACTATTCACAAACATTGTAGCATAGAAATAAAATATAGGGAATAGTTTTATGAAATGAGGTATCCGTATGGCCAATGAACTTTCACAGGCACAATTAAATATTCTGCTTAAAATGGCGGGAAAGAGGCTTGGAACCGATCCGGAAACCCTCCGAAAAACGCTTGAGAGCGGCAACGCCGAAACACTTTTGAAACAAACCAAAGGATCAAACGAACAGCTAATACAAGCGCTTTCCAACCCGCAGATAGCGCAAAAACTTATGAATTCTCCAAAGGCAAAGGAGTTTTTGAAAAAACTAACGGAGGAATAATTTTATGGATGATCTGATGGCGAAGCTCCAAGACATTTTAAATAGCAGCGCAGGCCAGGAAAGTCTCAAACAAATTGCGGGAATGCTGGGCGGCGGGGACGGTCAGCTCGACCTGAGCAATATTGGCTCGTTGCTCGGCCAGAATGTAAAACAGGAAACGCCCGAAGATCAGACAAATACACAGCAGACTTCTAAATCCATCTCATCAAATCAAAAAAGTGGTGAAAATTCAGGCGGATTTAATTTAGATGGACTTGACATCGGCTCGATCCTAAAAGTGCAAAATATTATGAAAAGCATGAAACAGGACGATAAAAACACTGCGTTAATCCGTGCGCTGCGCCCACATTTAAAAAAGGAACGCAGGCACCGGGTTGACGAAGCTTTACGCCTGATGCAGTTGATTTCCATATTACCGGCATTGCGTGAAAGCGGGCTTTTGGAAAAATTATTTGGTGGTGACTCATAATGCCCGAGCGAAACTATACCAGCTCAGAGATACATACCATGCAGCAGGATGCGATTCGTCGTGTTATGGAAATGCAGAGAATAGCCAATGAACGGCTTCAACGCACCAACGCCGCCAGAGCATCTGCTCAACAGGAACATCGTTCTGTTAATAATTCCGGACAACGTCGAACAGCACAAACAGAATCATCCCCTCAGCAATCCTCACAACGTCGGGAATCTACCCGGGAAAACCGTCACGAACTAGAAGAACATGGGGATAAAGTTCAAGACAGTCTCGGACATCCCGCTCCGATTCACCACACCATGCCGGTAGAACTTTCCACGGCTGCGCACACCAAAGAACAACCCTCACTTCTACTTTCCTCCGGTGCACTGGAGGGATTTGTTAAAAGGCTCGGCCTTGAAACGGATCAGTTGATTCTACTGGGATTACTTTTGTTGCTCATTAACGAAGGAGCCGACACCATCTTGATTATGGCTGTCTTCTACTTGCTGATTTAAAAGATAAAAAAAGCGGTACTAAAGCACCGCTTTTTTATGGATCAAAGTACCCGAACGCTCTCATGAGTTCTTCAACATCGTCCGAGTCAGCTTCTTCGGATGTTGCATAAACAACCGTATTTGCCACCCGCATCTTTACCGTATATTTTCCATCGGCCTTTAAAGTGTAGATATTGTAATTCGACGCCGACTCCTTATATTCCCTGTTGGGTGTGCTATACCGCCGGGAGCGAATCACCGAATCAAGCTGCGTGCTCAAATTCTCCGCACTGCCGTCACAATCCAAAACAAAAAAATCAAAACAGATGCTCTTATTCTCAGCAACAATGGCTTTAACTAAAACTTTTTCCGCATTCCAATCCCTGCGGCACTGTTGCGTTAAATCATAGGAATCGTACCCTTGAGAATCCAAAACGGCGTACACTTGCTCTACAGTAGCCGGGGTTTTAGATTGATCGGTCAGCGATAAAACAAGCCAAAGCAGGCCAAAGAGTGCGCCAATCGCTAAAATCAGTTTCACTGATCCGACGATGACTAATTTGGACGTGCTCCCTTTATGTCTGGCTTTATACGGTTCAATTTCCTCTTTACGGATTCGATCAATCCAAAACGACAAAAACGTTTTTTGCTCCCCGAAACGATCCTTCTTGTGAAGCAGACCGGCGGAATTCTTCTTACGGTACAAAGCCCCTGCTATTGCCGAAATTGCAAGTGAAACCGGCAATACAATTGCAGAGTAGAAAAGGAAGTCGTCAAAAATATGAGTCGATAAACCATAAAGTGCAAAAGAAGCACAAAGAATTGCCGGGGTCACACTTAAAGTATATATGCGTAATATCATTCCGGTTAAGTGCGGACGAGGAGAAATTCTTATCATCCATCTTATAACCTGCACCCCCGGATGACTGAAAAACCGAACATCCGCGCGACGTTCCCATGCATCTTTTTTGGAAATACCAGCCGTTTCACATGCTAAATCCCAAAGCCAATGAACACTCAGGCTTGTCAAAGGGATCAGCGCTATAAAGTAAAGAAAGCGCAGTATTCCATCCAAGCAGATGCCCTCCTTTTTTATACATGATTTTAAAGAGGTTTAAAAATCAGTCAATATCTTTACCATATCCGATTGAAAAAGCTCTGTCAATAAAACGGAGCTTTTTCTTATTCTTTATTTTTTAGAAATTTTTGTACCTTGACGGGTTTCCTCGACAACATATCCCAGCTGGGTGATTTGGTCGCGGATTGCATCCGCTTTGGCAAAGTCTTTTGCCTTACGCGCTGCTTTCCGCTCCTCTACAAGATCTAAAACCTCTTTTGGAATCTCATCGTTCTTTTTCTGATACAAAAGGCCCAAAACGGAACACATTTCATCAAAGACGTTTTTAGCGGATGCAATCCGTTCCTTGCTTGCCAAAGCGGCCCCGGAGGTCATGGTATTAATATCGCGTACCAGCTCAAACAAGGCCGAAATTGCATCGGCAGTGTTCAGGTCGTTATCCATTGCCGCAATAAACTGCTCTTTACGGGCAAGAATGGCTTGTTTCTGCTCATCGGTAAATGTCCCGCTGACTGCCTTTTCCAGTGCAAATTCCATATTTTCTTTACAGTTATAAAGCCTTTCCAAAGCGGATTGGCACTGTTCGATAATCTCAGCATTATAATTGATCTGACTACGGTAATGCGCCTGAAGCATCAAAAAGCGAATCGGTTCATAGCCGAATTTTTCCGCCACTTCACGTACAGTGAAGAAATTGCCCAAAGATTTAGACATTTTCCGATTATCTACATTGATATAGCCGTTATGCATCCAGTAATGCGCAAACTCCACACCGTTTCCACATTCGCTTTGGGCAATTTCATTTTCATGATGCGGAAAAATCAGATCCTGGCCGCCGCAATGAATGTCAATCGTAGCGCCTAAGTAATTCTTAGCCATAGCCGAACATTCGATATGCCAGCCCGGACGTCCTTTTCCCCATGGAGAATCCCAAAACGGTTCGCCCGGTTTTGCTGCTTTCCAAAGTGCAAAGTCCATGGGGTTTTGTTTTTGCTCGTGTGCATCAATCCGCGCACCTGCCTGCAAATCCTCAAGCGGCATGTGCGAAAGCTTTCCGTATCCGTCAAACGTGTCTACTTTAAAATAAACGTCGCCGTTTGACTCATAGGCATGGCCGCTGTTTACCAGATCTTTAACCAGATCAATAATCATATTCATACTCTGGGTTACTTTAGGATGAACTGTCGCAGCGCGGACATTAAGTCCTTTTGCATCTTTTTGATATTCTGCAATATAGCGCTCTGAAATTTCAGAAGCGGATACCCCTTCTTCATTGGCCTTTTTTATAATTTTATCATCTACATCGGTATAATTTTGAACATAGGAGACTTCATATCCCCGATATTCCAAATATCGCCGTAAAACATCGAAAACACAGATTGGACGTGCATTGCCGATATGGATATAGTTATAAACCGTAGGACCGCAGGCATAGATTTTAGCCTTTCCGGGCTCAATCGGCACAAACTCTTCCAGCTCTCTTGTCAGGGTGTTATAGATTTTCATACCGTTTTATCTCCTTATTGTTTTTTCAGTTCGTTTATTTCCTGCTGCATTCGCTCCATCTCACCGCGCAAACGACAGAGTTCCTGCGAAATCGGATCCGGGATATGAACCTGGTCCATATCGGTATCAACCTTGCGGCCATTTACCCTCACAATTCTGGCCGGAACGCCAACTGCCGTCGCGTTGGGTGGAACTTCTTCCAACACAACTGCACCCGCCGCAATTCGCGAATTTTCTCCGACCGTAAACGGCCCCAATACCTTAGCACCGCTTCCCACCAGAACATTATCCATAAGAGTCGGATGCCTTTTCCCGTGTTCTTTACCGGTACCGCCCAAAGTTACGCCCTGATAAATTGTACAGTTATCACCGACAATAGCAGTTTCTCCGATTACTACCCCACTGCCGTGATCGATAAATAGACCCTTGCCGATTGTTGCACCGGGATGAATTTCGATCCCTGTTTTAAACCGGGCAAATTGACTGACCATTCTTGCCAGGAAAAAGCGACGGTGTTTATAAAGCCAGTGTGAAAAGCGGTAATATATTACCGCATGCAAACCCGAATAAAGCAGAAAAACTTCTGCCGAATTCCTTGCAGCCGGGTCACGTTCTTTAATTGCATTAATATCATATCTAAGCCGTTTAAACATATACCTGTCCCTCCTTTTTTACCCTCAGAACCTTATAGTTTATCCGTAAAATAAAAAATGCCCTCGCAACAATTTATTGCTGCGAAGGCGATCACCGCGGTTCCACTTCGTTTTATCACTTAAATCCATCCGATAACGGGGACGAACCGAAATACTCTTCGCAACGCACTTCATCTCCCGGGTAAGAGCGTGCTTTCAGCCGATGGCAACGCCTCTCTGATCTTTCCCGTCAGGATATTACTCTTTTGCGAGTCATCATATCTTATAAATATACTTTTTACGTATATAATATAACATAGAACTTATCATGTTGCAAGTCTATTTTTAAAAGTATCATACATTTGCCGTCAACCATAACAGCAAAGCGCCATCAACTACTTTCTGGTATTGATTGACGAACGGTTTTTAATCAGATAATCCACCCCCGAAATAACGGTGAGAACAACCGCAACCCAAAGAAGAATTTCGCTGATAAGGAAAAGCGGAAATTCCAAAGGAAGAACCGAAAAATCTTTTAAAATCGCTAAAAGCATCACGCCTACCATTGCCGTCATCGTAAATGCCGTCTTGATCTTTCCAAGCCCGCTTGCGGCAATTACATTTCCGTTATCTACTGCAACCAGCCGCAGCGACGTTACCAAAAACTCACGCGCAACGATAATGATTACCACTACAGCATCGGAAAGGCCCATTTGTATAAAACAGATCAGGCCGGAAATCACCAAAACCTTGTCTGCCAACGGATCCAGAAATTTCCCGAAATTCGTTACCAAATTTTGCTTTCTTGCTATTTTTCCGTCAAGCAGATCCGTTAACGAAGCAACGACAAAAGCAATCAATGCCCACAAACTGTGAAGTGGAATTGCATCTGCCAATAAAAACAGGATGAAAAACGGCACCAGAATGATCCGCAGAAGCGTTAATTTATTTGGTGTATTCACAAGACGTTCCTCCAATATGGGCAAAAATCACTCTGTCGTTGTCTTAATCAACCACATGCCCAATCAAATCGTAATCCATGATTTCGTCTACCTCTACCCAGACGAAATCTCCCATCGTCAACTTTTTTTCGCTCGAAAAGAATATTTTCCCATCAATATCAGGCGCATCTGCCTCGCTCCGGCCAAAATAAACTTCTCCGTAGCGATCAAATCCCTCGGTAATTACACGAATTCGCTGTCCGATCTTTTCCTCGTTATATCTGTCGTGATTGCGCATCTGCTCCAGCATAACGAGTTCGGCCCGACGCTCTTTCACATTCTCCGGAATCTGACCCTCAAAGGCAGCTGCCGGAGTGTTCTCTTCCTGAGAATAAGCAAAACAGCCAAGGCGTTCAAACTTCGCTTCTCTTACAAAATTCACCAATGTCTCAAACTGCTCTTCTGTTTCACCGGGAAATCCGGCGATCAAGGTAGTGCGCAGCGTAATTCCCGGAACCTTTTTCCTTATTTTCTTAAGAAGCGCCAAAAGCCATTTTTCATCTCCCGTACGATTCATCGCCTTTAACACTTCGCCGTCTGCATGTTGGATCGGCAAATCCAGATACTTGGCAATTTTAGGCTCCGAAGCCATAACTTCCAAGAGTTCATCGGTAATTCTCTCAGGATAGCAGTAAAGCAAACGGATCCAAACGAAACCTTCAATTTTGCAAAGTTCCCGTAAAAGTTCAGGCAGTTTATAAGATCCGTACAGATCCTCACCGTATCGAGTGGTATCCTGTGCAACAAGAACCAGTTCTTTTACACCGTCTCTTGCAAGACTTCTCGCTTCCTCAAGAATACGTTCCATGTCGCGGCTGCGAAACCGTCCGCGAATCATCGGAATCGCACAATAGCTGCAGCAGTTATCGCACCCCTCTGCAATTTTTAAATATGCATAATACGGCAGAGTGGTTAAAACACGTTCGCCCTCTAACGGCAACCGCCCCTTTTCTTCCATACACACCGGATGCTCTCCCTGCATTACGCGGTCAAGAACCGCACAGATATCGCCGTTGCAACCGATTCCGACGACTGCGTCAGCCTCCGGAATTTCTTTTAATATTTCTTCTCTGTAACGTTCTGCCAAACAACCCGTTACAACTACATGTTTGATCCGGCCCTCACTTTTCAGTGTGCAGAAATTTAAAATCTCGTCAATTGATTCCTGCTTGGCACTTTCAATGAAACCGCAGGTGTTAATAATAGCGATATCCGCAAGAGCTGCATCGCCGATCAACTCATATCCGGCATTTTTAAGCCGTCCGAACAAAAGCTCTGCATCCACCTGATTTTTAGGACATCCCAGAGATACAATTCCAACCTTTACTGCCATAAACGATTTAATTCCTCTTTCATAACACAATTTTATGGGGGACTTTTATAAAACATTCCCCGTTATTCCATCCATTCCTCTTCCGTCTCGTCGGCCGGATATTCTTCAAGCACCTGACGGATATCGGAATAACTATGTCCCAGCCGCATCAATGCCGCTATAACCTTTTTTCGTCCTTGCGGCGTAAAAAGATTTTTGCGATACTTCTTTTCAATCAATTCACGCAAAGGCTCTAACGGATCACCTTCCTGCATAGCTTCTTCAAGTGCTGCATCGATGATATCGTCATCCAGATGCTTGCGCCGCATTTCCTGCTTTGCACGGAAAAATCCGTATCGCTTTACCGTCAACAAATAACACGCAAGCTTTTCTGCATAGGCTTCATCATCGATAAAACCAAGCTCCTGCATTTTTATTACCGTCTGCAGAGCAGTTTCTTCGCTTACATTTTTCGAAAGCTTTTCAAGAAGTTCGCCCGCCGAATAATCACGGCTCGAAAGAAGGTAAAACGCACGCTCCCTGGCACGACGATATTCCGCCTGCTTCAGTGCACGTGCAAGTATTTCTTCCCCGACCTCAAGACCTGGCTGAAATCCGAAATCAGACAGCACCTCAGCGTCTAAAATATTCCAATATTCCCCGTCGATTTCGATCCGATACCGCGTTCCCTTTACACGGGTAATTCCGGTGATCTTCATCAGGATTCAAAATCAGCCTCATCGGCTTCAATCGCAACCGACTTTGCTACGGTTTCTCCTGCCTTGGCAGCAGATGTTTTCCCGTCGGATACGGCCTCATCGAGAGTCTCAGACTCCGCCGGCTTATTTAATGCGGCGCGCTGTGCCGCTTCCTTCTTGGCCTTTTTGGAAGTCATTACCAACTGATCTTTATTCTCCATAATCTTTTTAAGAAGTCCTTCTTTGAGCTCAGGGTGCGTTTTTATGTATTCCTTGGTATTTTCACGGCCCTGGCCGAGGCGATCACCGTTATAACTAAACCAGGCGCCGCTTTTATTAATGATTTCAAGCGATACGCCAAGATCGACAATTTCGCCTTCCATCGAACAACCTTCGCCATACATAATGTCAAATTCGGCCTCTTTAAAAGGCGGAGCAACTTTATTCTTAACGATTTTACAGCGGGTGCGGTTTCCAACGATTTCGCTGCCGCTCTTAAGCGCCTCGCCTTTCCGAACCTCGATTCGAACGGAGGAATAAAACTTCAAAGCTCGTCCGCCCGGCGTTGTTTCCGGATTGCCGTAAGACACACCGATTTTTTCACGAACCTGATTGATAAAGACAGCCACACAGTTGGATTTTCCGATTACACTGGTGAGCTTACGCATCGCCTGAGACATCAATCGCGCCAAAAGGCCGACATGAGTGTCACCCATCTCGCCGTCGATTTCTGCCTTGGTGACCATAGCTGCAACAGAGTCGATAACGATAACGTCAATTGCGCCGGAGCGAACCAGTGCTTCTGCAATTTCCAGCGCCTGCTCGCCGCTGTCCGGTTGGGAAACCAAAAGAGAATCGATATCAACGCCCAGCGCTTTTGCATAAACCGGATCCAGCGCATGCTCAACATCGATAAACGCTGCTTCTCCGCCGCGTTTTTGCGCCTGTGCCACTACCTGAAGCGCAACTGTTGTCTTACCGGACGATTCAGGCCCATATATTTCTACGATTCTTCCCCGCGGCAAACCACCGATACCCAGCGCGATATCCAAACCAATCGAACCGGTGGGAATACTCTCGACATTTAACGTTGATGTCTGTCCAAGCTTCATCACAGCACCCTGTCCAAACTGTTTTTCAATCTGCGCAATCGCCGTTTGAAGCGCCTTTTGTTTTTCCGTCATACCGGAATTTGCCTCTTGCTTGGTTGTTTTTGCTGCCATGATGAATCTCCTTTCAACAAGACGGCCTTTGAGCCGTAAGTACTCTAATTATACCACATACATCTTTATAGGTGCAAATATTTTGATAACCGTTGTGTTCAAGAATTTGCATTACTGCATCCTCTTGGCCCATTCCGATTTCAAAAGCCAGCATTCCTTCCGGTTTCAATCGACAAAGCCATTGTTCTGCTATCGCACGATAAAATAATAAACCGTCTTCGTCACCGTAAAGTGCAGACTTTGGTTCATAAGAAACCTCTTTTGAAGGCTTTCCATATCTTCTTTTGTCAGATAAGGTGGATTGCAGACAATCAAATCCAAAGGCTCGGAGGGCTCTAAGAATCCACCCTCCAGCACATCTCCTTCTACAACGCGCACATCAGCCTTATTTATCGCAACATTTCGGCGCAGATAATAAAGCGCCTCTTTATATTTTTCAACCGCATATACTTTAGCGCCTTCAAATTTTAAAGAAATAGCTACCGCAAGGCAGCCGCTCCCGCTGCAAAGGTCGGCTACAACCGGCCGCTCGCAGTTACAACGATTTAAATAACGCAAGGCAACATCACAAAGTGCTTCGGTATCCGAACGCGGAATCAAAACGCCCTCACCCACCTCAAATGGATAAGAATAAAATTCCCACGTTCCGGTTATGTATTGCAGCGGGTATCCCGTCAACCGTTTTTCGACCGCCTCGCGCACCTGTTGCTGCTGGCGTTCGGATGCTGTCATTTCGCCGCAGAGAAGGATATTCTGGTAATCAATCCCCAAGATACCCTCAAACAAAAAACGTGTCTCTGCCGCATATGCTTCAATCCCACCGTTTTTGAGCTGCTCCCGCACCTGGCGATACAGCTGTTTTACGGTCATAGCCATATCACCAACGCCCTTCCTCTCTATCCTCCGGCAAAACCGGTTTGAGCGCCGCAATCGCTACACCAAGCTGTTCTTCATCCGGCTCATTTGTCGTAATTCGTTGCAGCCATAATCCAGGCGCGGACAGAATTCGCGTAACAATATTATCATATCGGCCGGCCAGGCGAATCAATTCATAAGCAATCCCAACAACCACCGGAAGCAGACCGATCTTTAAAAAAGTACGAACAAGAAGATTGTCCCAGGAAACCACCGAAAAAACAATAATGCTCAAAATCAATACGATAATCAAAAAACTTGTACCGCAGCGCGGATGAAATCTACTGTGCTTTGCGGCATTTTCCGGTGTAAGTTCTTCACCCATCTCGTAACACGCGATGCTTTTATGTTCGGCTCCGTGAAATTCAAATACCCGCCTAATCTCTTTCATTCGAGAAACCAAAAACAAATAAAGGACGAAAATGGCAATTTTGATAATGCCTTCTATCACACCCTGCAAATAACCGATTTCAAACAAGTCCCCCAACGATCTGGCAATTAAGGCCGGCAGATAAACAAAAAGCCCAACAGCCAGCAAAACACCGATTACGGTTGCGATAACGGTCGTAATTCTAAAAAGCTTCGTTGTTGCCGTTTCGCCGAACCGTTTTTCCAAAAAACGCTCAAAACGTCCGGGCTCTTCCTCTTCTTCCATAGTAAGGCCGCTTTTTTCGGCCGATTTCATCAGGCATTTATATCCCATAATAAGGCTTTCAATTAAATTAACAACGCCTCTGACAATTGGAAAGCGCAAAAAAAGGCATCGCTTTTTTGCCGCTTTAATATCCCACGTTTCCACATCAATCGACCCATCGGGCAGCAAGACCGCCATCGAAGCTTTATCAATTCCGCGCATCATCACGCCTTCAATCAATGCCTGACCGCCTATCTTTGTCTTATATCCTGATTCTTTTTTGTTCAATCCCATCCCTCTTTCCCTATCCGCTTAAATAATCTCAGATGAACGTTCTTTTCCCATAGCAGGCAAGGTAATTGTCACCGCAGTGCCTTCGCCTGCTTGACTTTGAATTGAAAGTTTTCCTCCGTGAAGCTCGATAATCTCGCTTGCAACCGCCAGCCCGATTCCGGAACCCCGTCTGGTCGTATTCGCTTTATAAAACTTTTGTGTCACGCGGGGCAAATCCTCTTTCGAAATTCCAACGCCTGTATCGCTGACGGTAATTTCTACCGCTTCATTCCGTTCGGCAGCAACCACGCGGATTGTATCGCCCTTATCTGTATATTTTAAAGCGTTATCGATTATATTGACAAACACCTGCCGCAAACGATTTCTGTCGCCGAACACAAAAGGAAGCGCTTCCGGCTCATCATAAATAAAATGCTTTTCTTCCCGCCTTGCTTTGGCCTGATACATTAATACCGCATCTCCAAGCTCTGCAAGAAGATCCATTCTGGTTTTTATCAGCGTCAAACGTCCGCTCTCCATTCTGGAAAAATCGAGCAACTCCTCTACCATTGAAGAAAGCCTGTCAGTTTCACTCAGAATAACATGCATTCCTTTTTGCAGCATTTCCGTATCATTCGGAGCGGTAGACGCAAGCGTTTCTCCCCAGCCCTTAATCGCGGTAAGCGGCGTGCGCAACTCGTGTGAAACCGAGGAAATAAAGTCGTTTTTTACCTGGTTTGACTTTTGCAGCTCATCCGCCATACAATTGATGATATCGCTGAGCTCTCCCAGTTCATCGTCGCTTTTTTTCTGAATCCGCACACTTAAATCCCCGGATGCGATTTTACGGGATGCCGTCCCAACATCACGAATCGGAATGACAATCGACTTGACAAAATAAAGTCCCGACATTATGACAAAGAAAAGAATAAGTAAACAAAAAGCGGTAAAAACCAAAATCGTAACCGCTATTTGACTGTCAACTCTCTGCATAGAAACCATAAGTCGCAGCGCATTAAACTCGCTGTTGACTGCCGGGAGCAGAGCGGTAATTGCCATTACTTTTTCTCCGCTTCCCATTTTACCAATATAATATCCCTTTCCGCTTTGAGAAGTAATTGCCTCAGAATAATCGGTCATATCCAACGTATCGAGATAGCTGAAACCACTTGAAGTCAAAATGGTTTTTCCGTTATGATCCAAGGCCATCAATTCCATTTTATCACGATCTGAAAAGGTTTCTACAATATTACGGATTTCAGAGGTCACGTTTACGTTTGGATCGTCCATTAACCTGACAATCAGCCCGGAAACCAGACTTACTTTACTTTCCAGTGTTTGACGGGTGCTCTGATAATAATAACTGCTGATGGCTAAGGCAAATCCGACATCCAAAACAATCAACACCACCAAAATAATACTTAAGCCGTTTACCAGCCAACGGTGTGTGATGCTTTTCAATCAATCAATCTCCTCTTTTATTTGTTTCCATTTATATCCAAATCCCCAGATGGTCTGGATATAGGCCGGATGCGATGGTTCATCTTCAATCTTCATCCGCAAGCGTCGAACATTAACGTCCACAATTTTATCATCGCCGTCATAGCTGTCCCCCCAAATTTCATTCAGAATTCGAGTCCTCGCCAACGCCACTTCTTGGTTGCGTAAAAAAAGATCCATAATCTGGTATTCAACCTGCGTCAAGTCTATCATTTCACCATTTTTTGTAAGCTGACGACTTTTACGATTGAGAACAAACGGTCCAGACTCCGCAGTTTCGCTTTGAGAGCCATTGATCATATGCACTCTACGATACACCGCATCTACTCGTGCCACCAATTCGGACGGGCTGAACGGCTTTGTGACATAGTCGTCGGCACCGAGCATCAATCCTCTCACCTTATCCATCTCCTGAGTTTTTGCCGTGAGCATGATAATTCCGATGGTGCTGCTCAAGCTTCTTATTTTTTGGCAGACAGCAAAGCCGTCAATGCCGCTCATCATAATATCGAGCAAAACCACATCATAATCTCCGCCATTTTTGTCAAATACCTCCAGCCCCTCTTCTCCGCTGGAGACGGCCGTTACGTTATATCCGGACCTCTGCAGATTGATTACAACAAATTCGCGGATTGCATCTTCGTCTTCACAGACCAGAATTTTTCTCATAATAAAATCCCTTCCTTAGCTTAGGATTATAAAATTGTTGAAAAGCGCTTAAACAGCTCATCTTTTACAAGTCGATATTCGCTATTTGCATCAATATTGATTTTTGCCATATACGTAATCTGTCCAACTGACGCAAGCTTAAAAAATCCCTGCTTTAAAACATTTTGTTCAGCTTCCGTTTTCTGCACGGCCCTGATCTGAAGCAGCTCATCTCCTTTTTTACCCGAAGTCTCATAAAGATAGAACGCTACCTCATCCTGTTCCGTAATCCTTTCAGCGGAAACCGCTGTCTTCCAATTTTTCGGAACGCTTAACTGATATCCGTCGAAAGTATTGATAAAAGTCGTTTCCTTTACAGTGAAATCGTTTCCAACATAGGCAAGCCAGTCGGTATAATACATTGCATCGGGATCCAATTCCTGATGTCCCGGCATTAAAACGGTACGCGGAACTTCGATAATGCCGTCGCCGTTAATATCCGAGCAAAACATTTCCTGCGCGCGCAGTGTTTGCGCCGTCCGATTTACGTTGGCTCTATAGGTAATATTCGTAAGCTTTCCGTCCTCAAGTGTCAGAATCTGTGTGCAAAGACCCGCATAGGTGTACCCATCCAGAAACAAAGCCGGACGTGATGTTGTAACATTGCCGGATGTAACAGAACAATAACTGTATACCTCACTGTATAAGGGTATAGAATCATTCACCTGAAAACCGCCGCTGTTTTGCGATACAAGCATCGCCTTTTTCCGATCGGGTCCCACATCGCCTACAAAAACAAGTCGGCTTTCATTTGAACCGGGCAACTTTAAAAGTGAAAAAATATCATATTCAAATTCGTTTTTGCCCTTCAGCATACCTGCTTCATACTGATAAATAGTAAATGTCTTTTTTTGAGCGGCATCTCGCTTATATCCGACAACAATATTAATCCTATTGCCAGTGCCAAAGGCACCAAATCCAACCCGATCCACCTCAAAACCGCTGCCTGCAATATCACAGGCAGAAATCCAACTACCATCTTCTTGCTGATCCAGAACATTAATTCGCAGATTTGAAGAACGGGTCGTTTCCAATCCGGATTTATAAAAAACAATCGCCTCCTCGGTCGGTTCATCATCAATATTTTTGATGATAAAAGCAGAACGATATTCTCCATTTTGAGGGTAGCAAAGTTGTATATCAGATCCTACCTGCTTTTTTAATGCCTCATAAATATTGTTCTGTTGGGCAGTAAGGCTTGGCGGCGATAACACGCCCTCCACATTCATAACGCTGTCACAGCCGCCTAAAAGCAGCACCATAATCAGCGCAGATAACGCCGTAAAAAAACGTTTCATGAAACCTCCGCTTTTTAAAATACAGCCTCTGGTTGCAAGGCCTTGATCGATCTTACTTCTGTCTCGGTTTAAAACAAAAAAGGCGAGCGTCTTTATTTTTATGAAACCGCTTAAAAATGCGCTCGATGATCCAACAAACAGACATGCCCAAAAGGCCGCCTAAAAAGTTTAAAATAACGTCGTCAATATCGCTGGCCCCGGTTTTGAATACATATTGAAGTATTTCTACCACAACAGGGACAGCCAAAAGGATCAGAATCCTGAAAGCCAAATGTATCTTGTGTGAAAACACAGAAAGATAAAAACCGAGAGGAGCAAAAATCAAGATGTTCCCGGCAAGATTTAAAATCTTAATACGGCCGCTCAAAACAGTAGTCGTCAAATACATTTTAATCGTTTTAAACGGAATAAGATTGACATTTCGATACTCATAACCGCGGTTTGCCGAGCCAAAAAACAACAACGCAATCAGCGATAAAACATAGATGACAAAAAAGACAATACTTGCAATCTTAAAAAACTCCTCAAACTTCAAAAGCCTGCGTTTTCGGTCGATTAACCGCGCCGCGGAGCAGACCAAGACCGGTGCAATCCAATTGACAGCGAGCATAAAAAACGTCTTATTCTCAATTCCAACCTGCATATCCATTAAAAAATCAAGTAATACAGCAACAGATGCAACCGAACAAATTGTTGTTGTAAAAACGCCGCATCCGTCATAGCCGCGCTCTAATAATAACAATACTGCCGTAATAAAAGCACATAACACAAAAGACACCGCCAAACTGATAACGGTGTTGTTTAAAAAAGACATCATTCCGATTTCCACCAGAACATAGGCCATTCCGGTGACGCACGGAAACGTTGCAGCTTTTGCCCAAGAATTCAGCATTTCCTACGCCTACCTATCTTATCACACAAGAGCCGTCCCAAATTCGGCACAGCACTAGAATTTCATTTTACGCCTTTCCTTATTTACAGTCACTGTGAAATTTTGCCGCATTCACAAGCATTTCATTCAAAAGCGCAATTAAAAAAACAGCGAAAAAGCCGAAGATTTTCCACATATTTTCTCAAAGGTATTCACTAAAGAGCTTACCAGACAAAATACAATTTTGTCACGTTTATTCGACAAAACAAAGAACCATCTTATTTTTGCTTTTATTTTATCATAATTTTAAAAGAAATACTACTGTTTTAAGAATTTACATCATAAGATTTGAAAGTCTAAAAAGGCCAAAAAAAGATTGACAGTATAAAGGCACAATGTTACGATAAAGGAAAATAAATGTCATTTCATTTTACCGCCGCCTAAATGAACTCAAGGGGGTTCTTTGTGAAAAAATACATCATTGCACTGGATCAGGGGACAACCAGTTCCCGTGCCATCTTATTTGACAACGAACAGAATATCGTTCAGATTGCACAAAAGGAGCTGACTCAGTTTTATCCGCAGCCGGGTTGGGTGGAACATGATCCCATGGAGATTTATTCCTCTCAGATTGCAGTTATGACCGAAGTTTTGCTTCAGGCGGGAATTTCGATTGAAGAAGTTGCCGCCATCGGTATTACAAATCAACGCGAGACCGCCATCATCTGGGATAAGCAGACCGGTCGTCCCATCCACAATGCCATTGTCTGGCAGTGCCGCCGGACAGCGGAAATTTGTGAACAGCTTAAAGCCGATGGACACGAACCCTATATCAGAGAGACAACCGGACTGTTGGCCGATGCCTATTTTTCGGGCACCAAAATAAAATGGCTGCTCGACCATGTACCGGACGCCAGAGAACGAGCGGAAAACGGTGAGCTTCTCTTTGGAACGGTAGACAGCTGGCTCGTTTGGAAAATGACCGGCGGTCGTGTACATATCACCGATTATACCAATGCCGCCCGTACCATGCTTTTTAATATCAAAACCCTTTCCTGGGACGAAAAAATGCTTGAAATTTTAAACATTCCCCGCCGTATTCTCCCGGAGGTTCGCAGTTCAAGCGAAATTTACGGAACCGTAAATATTTTCGGCAGCGAAATTCCAATCGCCGGAATTGCCGGCGACCAACATGCCGCATTATTTGGGCAAACCTGTTTTGAACCGGGAGATGTTAAAAACACCTATGGCACCGGCTGCTTTATGCTGATGAACACCGGAAAAGAGCTTTGTCGTTCCCAAAACGGAATGTTGACTACGATCGCAATCGGGCTTCCGGGAAAAGTACAATATGCCATTGAGGGCAGCATTTTCGTAGGCGGAGCAGTTATTCAGTGGCTGCGGGATGAACTGCGCTTTATTTCCGAGTCGGCCGACAGTGAATATTTTGCAAAAAAAGTTAAAAACAATGGCGGTGTTTACATCGTTCCTGCTTTTACCGGGCTTGGAGCTCCTCATTGGGATATGTATGCCAGAGGGGCAATTTTCGGGTTGACACGCGGAACCGGGCGCAATCACATCATTCGCGCGGCGCTTGAGTCAATCGCTTATCAGAGCAAAGAAGTTTTGGATGCCATTGTGGCCGACACCGGAATTTCTGTATCCGAACTGAGAGTAGACGGCGGTGCCAGCGCAAACAATTTTTTAATGCAGTTCCAAGCCGATTTATTAAATTTGTCCGTCCGGCGTCCAATGATCCGTGAAACAACTGCTCTCGGCGCCGCTTACCTCGCCGGTTTGGCTGTCGGTATTTGGAAGGACACTGATGAAATCAAACATCAGTGGACGCTTGATAAAATGTTTCTTCCCGAAACAGACGAAACAACTCGCATCAAAAACTGGACCGGCTGGCAAAAGGCAGTAAGCCGCAGTAAAGGTTGGGCGGAATAAACATATTTACAACAAGGATAAGGATGTGCTGAATGAACGAATTTGAAACGATTGGGTTTGGACCCGCCGATATTTTAATTCCGAAAAAGAATATCAATTTAGAAAAATGGTGCGTTGTCGCCTGCGATCAATACACCTCCGAACCGGAGTATTGGAAAGAGACCGAAAAAATTGTAGATAACGCTCCCAGTACATTTTACCAAATTTTTCCGGAAATCTACCTTGACCAGCCGGGATTTGAAACGCGGATTCGTCTCATTCATGAAACAATGCTCCGCTATTTAAACGACGGCATTTTTACCGAGTACCCACAGGCTCTGATCCTCACTAAACGCACCCAGGCGGACGGTAAAATTCGCACCGGCTTAATCGGCGCTGTCGATTTAGAGCATTATGACTACAACAAGGGTTCTGCAACTTCGATCCGTGCAACCGAAGGGACGGTACTGGAGCGTATCCCGCCCCGCGTTCGAGTACGAAAGAATGCGCCGCTGGAGTTACCTCATATTATGCTGTTAATCGACGACAAAAGAAAAACCGTTATTGAACCATTGGAGCGTAAAAAAGAAAACTACCACAAGCTTTATGAAACACAGCTAATGCAAAATGGCGGAAACGTTGAAGGGTATTTGGTTGATCCTGCAGATTACTCCTCCATTGCCTCTGCTTTTAAAGCGCTTGCCAATCCCGAAGAGTTTTCTAAACGATATGGGAAACCCTCTTATGAAAATCTTGTTTTTGCCGTGGGCGACGGAAACCATTCTCTCGCAACCGCAAAGGCATGCTACGAGGCATTAAAAGAGGAAAAAGGCGAATCTGCAAAATATTCTCCTGCGCGATATGCTCTGGTAGAGCTTGTAAATCTTCACGATCCGTCGCTTGAATTCGAAGCGATTCACCGGGTCGTCTTTGACGTGGAACCGGAGAACCTTCTTTCCGAGCTTCAAAAACAGCTCGGCGCTGTTCACGGAAAAGGCGAGGGGCATACCTTTACCTGCCTGTATCAAGGCAAAAAGCAGGAGCTAACCGTACCACACCCACAAGCAAACCTCACCGTCGGAACGTTGCAGACATTCCTAGACCGCTATCTTGCCGAATTCGGCGGTCGTGTAGATTATATCCACGGCGCAGAGGTTACCGAGCGGTTGTCAAACGCTCCTCGTGCTATTGGGTTCCTTTTACCGGATATGTTAAAAAGCGAACTGTATCCCACAGTGATACTTGACGGCTCCCTCCCCCGTAAAACCTTTTCTATGGGGCACGCCTGGGACAAACGATATTACCTGGAGGCGAGAAAAATTCGCTGATTTTCCACTGTAAAAGCAAAATATCCGCGAACGGTTTTAATCGTTCGCGGATATTTTTATATAAAATCACTTATTCATCACTTTTTTCCACGCTTAAGATCACCGTTTGTGCTTTTTTGGGCAATGCATCGAAAATCAGGCGATAGGATTTATCCATCATTTCACGCAGAAGGTTTTCCGGGACGGTATCGTCTAATCGAATCGAATTCCAGTGAAGTTTATTCATATAATATCCCGGAATAATCGCCGGATATTGCTTGCGATAAAACTCACCTTCGATCGGTTCGAGTTTCAAGGTGAGAAGCGGAGGGTTCGTATCCCGCACCAGGGCGGCAAACATTTTGCCATTTATCATATAGCGGTCCCACCCCCACTCCTCTTTAAAATCCTTTTCTGTTCCCGGCTTTGCAAAAAGATAACGGTCCAACTCATCCCGGTTCAAAATAAATCCCCCTTTCTTTTTTCACTATAGCACTTTCTTCTTTTAATCACAATAATTGTCTTGCAAATTCTTTCGGAGATTCTTGACATTTTATAAAACAGTGTTATCATAGAAACAAGAAAGTGTTGATGAGAATATGGCAGCCTTTCCGTCCGTCAGAGAGTGTCGCCTTGTGCTGTGAGCGACATCGGAGCGGGATTTGCTGTTACCGCCTCGGAGCGTGCGGCAACCGGGATTTCCGGTATAACCGCAACGGAGTTTCACGTACTCCGTTATCAAAAACTGCAAGTGGCAAGAAATTGCAATTTGGGTGGAACCGTGGAGCATTTTGCCCCATCCCATGAAATCGTGGGATGGTTTTTTTTATTTTCCCGCGATTAAAATGTAAAAGCCGTCTGATCAGACGGGTTTTTAAGAAAGGAATGTAAAAATGATTAAAGTCACATTAAAAGACGGAACTGTCAAAGAATTTGAAGCCGGAATTTCCGCGGCAGATGCTGCCAAAGAGATTAGCATGGGATTATATCGGGTTGCCTGTGCCGCTAAAATCAACGGTGAGTCCGCCGATTTACGCACCCCTCTTAACGAGGACTGCACACTTGAAATATGTACGTTTGATTCGCCGGAGGGCAAACATGCCTATTGGCATACCACCGCACATATTTTAGCGCAGGCTGTCCAGCATCTTTTCCCTGAAGCAAAATTCGGTATCGGTCCGGCCATCGACAGCGGATTCTACTACGATATGGATCTTCCGCGCAGTCTGACTCCGGAAGATTTTGAAGCAATTGAAGCTGAGATGAAAAAAATCATCAAAGCAGATATTCCTCTTAATCGGCGGGTAATTCCGGCATCTGAAGCTTATGAATTCATGAAAGAACGCAAACAGGAGTACAAGCTCGAATTAATTGAAGAACACGCCGGAAAAGGCGAAGACATTTCCCTTTATGAACAGGGCGATTTTACCGATCTTTGTGCCGGCCCGCATCTTCTTTCCACCGGACGTGTGAAAGCCGTTAAAATTACAAATGTAACCGGTGCTTACTGGCGTGCGGATGCAAACAACAAGATGCTGCAGCGTGTCTATGGTATTTCTTTCCCGAAAGCGGCAGATCTCGACGCTCACCTCGCCATGCTGGAAGAAGCCAAAAAACGTGACCATCGTAAACTCGGCAAAGAGTTGGAACTCTTCACCATTATGGATGAAGGCCCGGGATTCCCGTTTTTCCTTCCCAAAGGCATGATTTTGAAAAATCTGTTAATCGATTACTGGCGCAAAATTCATAAAGAAGCCGGATATCAGGAAATCAGCACTCCGATGATTCTTTCGCGTACTCTTTGGGAACAGAGCGGACACTGGGGACATTATAAAAATAATATGTACACCACGGTGATAGATGATCAGGACTTTGCCATTAAGCCGATGAACTGTCCGGGCGGTATGCTGGTTTATAAAACAAAAATGCATTCTTACCGTGACCTGCCGCTGCGGATGGGAGAACTCGGTGTTGTTCATCGTCACGAGCTTTCCGGGGCTTTACACGGGCTGATGCGCGTTCGCTGCTTCACCCAGGACGACGCCCATATTTTCATGACCCCCGAGCAGATAAAAGACGAAATTAAAGGCGTTGTTCGCCTGATTGACAAGGTTTATCAGACCTTTGGCTTCCAGTATCACATTGAGCTTTCCACCATGCCGGAAGACCATATGGGTGACGATGCTCAATGGGAGCTCGCAACCGAGGCGCTTCGTGATGCCATTACAGAATTGGGTTACGATTACGAGGTCAACGAAGGGGACGGTGCTTTCTACGGTCCAAAGCTCGACTTCCATCTGACTGACTGTATTGGACGTACCTGGCAATGCGGCACCATTCAGCTTGATTTTCAGTTACCGGAACGCTTTGAGCTGGAATATACCGGCGCAGACGGCGAACGTCACCGTCCGATTATGATCCATCGTGTTGTTTTCGGAAGCATTGAAAGATTTATCGGTATTTTGACCGAGCATTTTGCCGGCGCTTTCCCGCTCTGGCTTGCACCGGTTCAGGTTAAAGTAATTCCCATCAGTGAAAAGCACCTGGAATATGCCAAAAAGATAGAAACGGCGCTTGATGCTGCGGGAGTCCGAGTTGAAACCGACGAACGCAGCGAAAAGGTCGGATACAAAATTCGCGAGGCTCAGCTTCAGAAAATTCCCTATATGCTGGTTGTCGGTGACAAGGAAGCCGAAAGCGAAACAGTTTCGGTGCGTGAACGCAGCGAGGGCGATTTAGGTTCTATGAATCTTGAAGTGTTTCTTGAAAAATACCGTGAAAATTTAAAATAGTTCTGCATATTTATTTACAAAAATAAAAAGATTGGAGAAAATCATATGACTAAAAGCAGATTTGCCGAGATTTACGGCGGAGCACATCGAACAGTCCTTTCCGATTCACCGGAACTCAAGTTTTTTACCTCTGTGATTAACGGAGATCTTGAAACCGCAGTCTGCCAATTCCCGCAGGAAAAGCAATTCGGCGGGCAACCCATTCTTGATATACCACAAAGACGGTACATCGGCACAGCGGAGATTAAGGGCTTTGCCAAAGAATGGAGCGAACGCTTTGGACCCCAAAGCAGCGGCTTTGTAGAAGCGGTTATCCAAACCCGCACCGGTGGGCGTTCTGCTACTGAGCTTGTCCTTCACTTCATGCAGGACGGCGAAGAAAAAGTGGCTCCAATGGCTCTGGTTGCCGAGCTGCGCAGCGATGGCAAAATGGACGAATGTCATATTTATTATAACTTTCATCTTATTCCGGGGACAAACGCTTACCGCCCGCCGATTTTTCCGCCCAAAGGTGATTTTGATACCCGCCAGGAAATGTTATCCGGCTCTATTCGTGAATATTTAGTCGGCTTACACGATCCATCCATTCCTTTTTGGGATAAAGCCGATAAAATTTTTGCCGACCAAGTTGTTTTCGGCGGATACGGCGAACGCGAACTCGATGAACGCCTTAGAGTTAAGTCTCGTGATGAAATTCGAAAAGACTTTGAAGACATCAACAAAACATTGACAAAATATGTATTCATCCGGGTCGAAACAATCATTGATGACGGAAAGATTTGCTGCATTGAATGGGAGCAGCTTGTCACCCCGGCCGGACGAAAAGAGAAAAACCGCTTGAGTGAAGCCGGATGCAGTTTTTATGAACGCGGAGAAGACGGGAGAATTTATTCCATCCGCATCATCGATTACGCTTATTGCGAAGACCAAATAGACTGGTCTAAGGCGCGCAAAACAAAAGAAGAAGCCGAAAAAATCAATTATATGGGTTAATTTGTTTTTAATTCAAAAAGGCCGTCCCGGTTACTCGCCGGGGCGGCCTTTTTATCGGATTCTATTTTAGGTCTGTTTATTACTGCTTCATAAAAGCAATGTGTTTTATCTGCGTCATTTTGCAAAAGCATCATGCAGCTGCTTAAACTCCCTCCAACGGTTCAAACCATTCTCTGACCTTCTCCTTCCCTTCCGCAGATGGGGTAAAAGTCTTCACTTTCTTTTTCATGTAATACTCTCCGTCTATCATGCGACTGACAACCTTTTCTTCCCTGACTCGCGCTAAAAATCGGATGGCTTCTTTGCGAATTGTATAGTCGTAATTGGTAAGATTTGTTTGCATAGAATTGCTCATCAAGTTGAAAATATCATCGGTTTGTGAGAGAATCCCCTCAGAAAAACGCTGCTCAAGCCCTGTTTTCAAAAGCGCAGTCCGACGCTCCAATTGCGCTTTTTCAGATAAACCGGTGAATACAGGACTATTTTGATAATCATATAGTTTTTTTCCGCTCAAAAGCTGTGTACCTTTTACCACTCGTACGGTTTCTCCTTTTTCATTACTGTATTCCACCGTATTTTCCACCCTATGTTCAATGCCCCCCACTCGGTCAATCAGTTCGGAAAGTGACTTTTCATCACACCTGAGATAACGATCCACCTGAATAAAAAAAGCGTTTTGAACTGCATCGCAGACCATATCAACGCCCCCATATTCATAAAGCTCGGAAAGCGTACCGGTTTTTATATTCACTGTGGCCTCAAGCTCGGACGGAAGCGGGATCAAACGGATTTCCCGTCCCTCGGGAAAAAATCGAAACAACACAAAACGGTTTGGCGGCTGAATCTCATCCTCACCGCACATCAAAACAAGCGTTAAATTATCTTTGGTTACCGGCTGATATTCCGCTTTCCCGGCGGCTGACTGCTGCAAAGAATCGTCCGAATCGAAAAATCCGGTTATTCCGGCTATACCCAGACTGATCAGCCCCAAAATTGCCGTCGAGAGGCAAAATGCCGCCCAAAACGCCCTTATTCCGATGTGATTTGACCTCATGATTTTCGCCCCGTCCTTTCCTTTTATCGAAAGTATGGCCGAAACGCCAAAAAAATACAGACCGTTTCAAAACGGCCCGTATTTTTAACCACGAATTACCGAATTACCTGCTTTGCTTTATTTACAAGCTGCTTATCGTTGTCATAAGTAAGTATGGTGTGCGCCCTGTTGATTTCCACCCATTTAATTTGTGAGATTTCTTCCTCCTGTGGGGTATAATCATAATTTTGCGCCCGCGCAATAAAGTAAATAACATCCTTCTGCGTATCCTTTTTAGGGGAATAGGAAATTACCTCTCTGAAACTGGGATCAATAATCACATCAATTCCCGTTTCCTCTTTAATCTCTCTAAGTGCTGTTTCAATCTCGGTTTCACCCGACTCAACGTGACCCTTGGGAAAAGACCAATGGCCACCGTTTGCATGCTTAATAAGCAGCAGCTCGGTGTTTCCGTGAAATCGACGAAACACCAACGCGCCGCATGATTTTTCCAACGTCATAGCTTCTCCTCACAAAAGTTATAATAATTATTTTTATTATAACATATATAGTAAGAAAAGCCAGCATGTTCACATAATTTTAATTTTTATATCAACCGCATTTGCTGTAACCGCAGTTGCGGCAAACGACACAACCGCCTTCGTGTTCTACAGCCGAACCGCATTCCGGGCAGTATTTAAACGCCTTGTCTGCGCTGCCGAGAGGCTTTCCGCCCCCTGCCGGGGCACTTGGAATAACCGGTGGGATCGGTGCCGATCCGCTCGATTGAATCAGATCGTTTACCTTTTTAATCACTTTAGCAATTCCATCCGGACAAGAAGTACACTTCATGCCGGACTGCCTCACCGTAGATGGGCAGCGAATCCCTTTTAGCTGATCGAGAATCTCTTCAACCGAAATACCGGATCTCAAAGCGATTGAAGCAAGGCGTGCCGTAGCTTCAGACTGAGAAGGACAACCCCCGGCTTTTCCGGTGCTGGTAAACACTTCGCAAATTCCGTTTTCATCATAATTGACGGTCACATACAGATTACCGCAGCCGATCTTTACCCGCTCCGTAAAGCCGCTTGTAACCTCCGGGCGAGGACGGGGCGTGATGTTAGTCGGATACATATTGACTTCGGTTTCCGATCCCTTTTCCTCACCGCGCTTTACTTTACCGATATTAAGCACCTGGCTGTCACGGGAGCCGTCGCGATAAATGGTAACACCTTTACAACCCAACTGATACGCAAGATCATAAACTTCACGCACATCGTCCACTGTAGCTGTTTTAATAAAGTTTACGGTCTTTGAAACAGCGTTATCAGTATGTCGCTGAAATGCCGCCTGCATTTTAACATGATATTCAGGACTTACGTCATGTGAACAAACAAAAACTCGCCGAATGTCCTCCGGAATTTCCGGAATATGCGCAAGGGTACCTTCGGCCGCAATTTTCCGCATCAGTTCCTCGGTATACAATCCGCGTCTTTCCAGCGTATCCCGTAAAATGGGATTTACCTCTACCATTTCGGTATTATCCATAACATTACGGATAAACGCATATGCAAAAACAGGTTCAACTCCCGAGCTTACCCCTGCTATAATCGAAAGAGTTCCCGTGGGCGCAATGGTGGTAACGGTTGCATTTCGGACCGGCGCGCCGCTTTTTAAAGTGCTTTGCTCAAACAGCGGAAAAGCTCCTCGTTTTTTTGCTAGCTCTTTGGTTTCTTTCTTTCCGGTTTCATTGATAAAGGCCATAACCTTTTCGCCGAGTGCAACGCCCTCCTCGGAATTATACGGAATTTTTAAGCGAAGCAACATATCGGCAAAGCCCATAACTCCCAAGCCAATTTTACGAAGCTGTTTTGTCGTCTCATCAATCTTTTTAATAGGATACTTATTGACTTCTATTACATTATCCAAAAAATGCACAGCTGTATGAATTGTTTGTTTTAAACGTTCATAGTTTAATACAAAGGTTCCGTCCTCTTTTTCATCCAGCATAGCTACCAGATTAATTGAACCGAGATTACAGGATTCATACGGCAACAACGGCTGTTCCCCACAGGGGTTGGTGCTTTCGATCTCCGCAATATCAGGCACTACATTGTCGCGATTAAGACGATCAAGAAAAATAATTCCGGGTTCACCGTTTCTCCATGCGCTTTCAACAATTTTTTCGTATACATCTTTTGCAGCAAGCTTTTTCACAGCCTTTTTAGTAGAAGGGTCGATTAAATCATACTCTTCATTTTGCTCTACAGCCTGCATAAACCTTTCGGTAATTCCTACCGAAATATTGAAATTCGTGATATCGGCATTGTCCTTTTTACAGTCGATAAAGGAAAGGATATCCGGATGATCTACCCGCAGGATTCCCATATTGGCACCACGTCTTGTACCGCCCTGCTTAACAGCTTCTGTCGCCATATTAAAAACCTTCATAAAGCTGATCGGTCCGCTGGCAACGCCCCCGGTGGAATTTACCGTAGCACCCGCCGGACGAAGTCTGGAAAAGGAAAAGCCCGTTCCGCCACCGGATTTATGGATTAAGGCAGCCTGTTTGATCGCTTCGAAGATTCCCTCCATACTGTCCTCAATCGGAAGAACAAAGCAGGCAGAGAGTTGTCCGAGCGGACGTCCCGCATTCATCAGCGTCGGAGAATTCGGTAAGAATTCAAGATTTGTCATGACCTTAAAAAACTCTTCGGAAATTGCTTTGGTATCAGCCTTATCGTCAAAACGAGCATCTGCCTCTGCAATTGCCGAGGCAACTCTGCGAAACAGCCCTTCTACCGTTTCAACAGGCTGTCCTGTTTCGTCTTTCGCGAGATATCGACGGCTGAGCACCAATTCTGCATTTTTAGTTATTTTCATCACAAATCCCCCTTATATTGTGACCAACTCGAAACACTATACTATATATTGTATCACATGAACTTTCAAAATACAATCAGTTCTGCTTAAAATTTTGAATTAATCAAATCTTTTTTAGTTTATGACAGTTTCCGGCAATTAATTTAGGCGATTTGCCTCATAATAGATATGTAAATTAATAAACGCACCATATTTGAGGTTATGTCCTTTTCTTTTTAGAATTTTAACATCTTTGTCCGAACTGAAATTTATTTTCGCGTTTTCCTGCGAACGCCGTCCGAGTCATTTTTGCGTTTTTGCCCCCACATTCGGATCAAAGGTCAAATTTTCAAGTTGTACAAGCTTTTTAACCGGAGGAAGTCATATGAAAGGAACATTAAAAATAATATTGTTTACAGGAGTGGTTGTTATTCTGGGAACAGCGAGTTTTGCGCTGCTTTCTACTCATTCCGACAGGGAAGGTTCTTTGGAAAATCATACGGACACCGATTTGTCGAACAGCATATCCACTCAACAGCGTAGAGGAAACAGCGACTCCGTTTTATCAAGCGAGGTGATCACAACGCCGGAAATTGACAAAACAGTTTGGAATCTGCTTTTGGTCAACCCCACTCATGGCGTACCGGACGATCTTGAACCGATATTGGCGCCGGTTCAGGGAAAATATCAAATGGATGAACGAGTGGCACCCTATATGAGAGAAATGATTGCGGACGCTAAAAAGGACGGTATCAATCTCTGGGTTCTTTCCACTTACAGGACTTACGAGTACCAACAGGGATTGTTTGACACCAATGTGAAGCAGCTGCAAAATCAGGGACTGACCGAGAAAGAAGCTGTGGCGGAAACAGCAACGAGCATAGCGGTTCCGGGAACAAGCGAGCATCAGACCGGACTTGCCGCCGATATCATGTGCGCCGAATGGACCGGCGGCATTACCGACGATTTTGCAAAAACAGATGCCTACCAATGGCTCTATACGCACTGTGCCGAATATGGCTTTATTGAACGCTATCCCAAAGGCTCAACTGAAATCACAGGAATTATATACGAGCCTTGGCATTATCGTTATGTTGGAAAAGAACATGCCAAAATTATCATGGAGAAAAATATTACATTGGAAGAGTATCTGGGAGTCAGATGACATACAAAAACCGGCGGGATAAAATCTATCCCGCCGGCTTTTGTGCTGTGTAAAAAAATTAACCTATCGCTATATCCCTGTTATTCTTATTTTACCCGAAAGCGCAATACGTTCCATGAGTGTTTTTTAAGCATTACCCGAGCCATGCCGTTTTCGGGAGCATTGAGCGGAAGGGTGATCGGAGCAATGGCATCCGGCGTTTCAAATGTGTTACGGACAAACGGATCTTCGTTATAAAGTTCAATCCGCTCTATCGGAGCAAGCCCTTCAAAAGAACGCAGGTCAAATGTCGCATCAATTTCATCGTCCATAGAACAGTTGATTGCAAAAACCGTAACCTCACCGGCCTCTTTATTATATACAACCGAGCTGACAATCGCCTGTTCTTCCCCGTAATGTTCGGTCGTAACAGCAGGACCGTCGACAACTGTCCTAATGGTGACTCCTTTTCCGTATTTAGCCACGTGCATAAACGGATAGAATGTACCTTGGCGGATGACACCGCCGCCTTTCTGAGTCGAAATCATACCACCGTTATTTACCATCAAAGACTGGTTGGCAATCTTAACACGATCGGCATTATTTAAAAATGTACAAAGAATACCACCGTAAATCATTGTATCAACCTGTGTGAACGCAGAATAACCGCGAGACTTAAACGCCGAAAACTCTCCATCATCGGTAGCACGATCACTGGTAATAACACCCCACTCATCAAACGAAATGTTGATGGTTTTATTCGAATGAGTGGCGACCTTTACATAATCCGCAGCGCCTTTTGCCATATCCAGAAAATTCTGTAAATCCGTAAAGAAATGCGGAATATCGGCAAAGGTATCAAGCAGCGGATAGAACATATTAGCCGCAGGTGTATAGTTATAATAGCGATGAAGGGAGATATAATCAATTTCCTCATAAGCGCGTTCAAACACCATGCGATCCCAGAATCCAAATGTCTTGTGTTCCGGCTCGGTTGCGCAGCTCCCACAAAAAACAGTCTCGATGGAAGGATCGGTCCAACGCATCATTTTAGCAGCTTCCATCGCCTTTTTCGCATAGGCATCCGCATCCATACAACAAATCTGCCACGGGCCGTCCATTTCGTTTCCGATGCACCAGGTTTTAAAGCCATGCGGTTGTGCTGTTCCATTTTTAATGCGAAGATCACTCCAATAAGTACCGCCTTCCCCGTTGCAGTAATCTACAATCTCCTGTGCATCCTTTGGAGTACCGGTCCCCATATTAACTGCCATCATAACCTCAAATCCGGTATCTTTGGCATACTTCGCAAACTCGTCGGTCCCGACTTCGTTTGTTTCAACGACTTTCCATGCCGGATCGAATTTTGCCGGACGGTTCTCTTTCGGTCCAATGCCGTCTTTCCAGTCATAGCCGGAAACAAAATTACCGCCCGGATAACGAACAATAGAAACGCCGAGTTCGCGGATCAGTTCTTTTACGTCGTTACGAAAACCGTTCTCGTCTGCAGTGGGATGATCGGGCTCATAAATGCCACCGTATACCGTTCTTCCCAAATGCTCGACAAACGATCCCATCAAACGCCGATCGACCTCACTGATTTTATAAGCCTTATCTGCTGTTATTATTGCCTTTTTCATGTGAAACCTCCATAACATATATTTTACTTGATTTATCAAAGCTGTTCTTTTACATCTACAACAATGCCATTAAATTTTTAAATTTCGGAAGAGCTAAAGATACATTTAGTATAACAGATTCATAACTTTAAAGGAATTTGAAAAATGCTCAAAAATAATTTTGAAAACCTGTGCAAATAGACCAATCTTATCACCGAAACAAAATTTTATACGACCTATCTTTTTCTAATTCTTACAACCATCGATTCCAACGAAACGAAAAAACGACATTTTTAAGCAGTGCCGTTCTCACTATTTTACAAACCATGCATTTTTTACAGGCAAACGCATCCCATCCCTTCAGCAACGAGTACCGCCTGGGTAAGATCTATTTTTGTTTGCTTCATACGAATCGACAAAAAATCAACTCCGGAAAGATCGGCTCCGCGCAAGTCGGCCTGCTCCAGATTTGAGCCGATTAAAATTGCATGGCGCAAGTCAGCATCGCGCAGATCGGCTTTTTCAAGCCTGCAATTTTGCAAAAAGGCATTTTGAAATTTCATTCCACGCAAATTCCACCCATGCAAATCACAATCGTTAAAATTTGTATAGGAATAGTCTCCGCCCTGCAATTTCAAAGCGCTCAGATCAGCGCCTGTAAAACTGCTTCCTGTGCATTTGCAGTTTGAAAGTTCGGCCGAAAAAAGATTTGCCGCTCGAAAAATACAGTTTAGAAACAGAGAGCTTTTATGCACAGAGCCGTTAATTCGCGCAAAAGAAAAATTGCAGTTTTCAAAAAAGCAGTGATCCGTCAAAAAAAACGACATTGCACTTCCTTTAAAGCTGCACTGCAAGAAACGCGATCCTGTCAAAGAGACTTCGCTCAAATCACAGTTTGAAAAATCTTCGTTCATATACTCCGTATGACTTTGGATAATTTCCATAAGATACCTCTAAAAAGTTAAATTGTGTTTTTATGATATCACAATCCTATCAGAATAAAAAGCATTTCGCTTTACCTATTTAAAAGCTGTGTTATAATAAACACAAACGTGATAAAGACTTTTGTAAAAACTATGTAAAATCCTGCTCTGCGCAGATTTTATCTATGATATAAAAGCTGCAAAATTTCATTTGAAAAAGGAGGACATTTTATGGAAAAGAAGGAAATTCGCAGCAAAAAAGCGCCGGCGGCCGTCGGTCCTTATTCTCAGGCAATCAAAGTCGGAGAAAGCGTTTATGTTTCGGGACAGCTTCCCATAAACGCCGAAACAGGCAAAATGGCGGTGGGAATTGAAAATCAGACACGACAGGCTTTATACAACCTGTGTGAAATCCTCTCGACAGAGAACCTTTCCGCAGAGAATGTGGTGAAATGCACTATCTTTTTAAAAAACATTGACGATTTTTCCGCAGTAAATCAGATATATGCCACTTTTTTTCGAGCGCCTTGTCCGGCGCGTTCCTGTGTGGAAGTATCAGCCCTTCCCAAGGGAGCCCTGATTGAAATAGATGCCATCGCGACGGTAAACTGCCATGTTGAATGAATTTTCACGCACCGAGCTGCTGTTAGGCAGCACCGCGGTCGAACAGCTTAAGCGCTCTGCGGTTATGATATTCGGAATCGGAGGTGTCGGTTCTTTTGCCGCCGAAGCATTGGCCCGCAGCGGAATCGGACGATTGATTTTGGTCGATCACGATTCGGTCAGCCTTACAAACTTAAATCGGCAGCTGATTGCCACCCATGAAACAATCGGTCGGCGGAAAGTGGATGTAATGAAAGAGCGGATTCTTTCTATTAACCCATCTGCTCTGGTAGAAACTTTTGCGGAGTTTTTGCTGCCGGAAAATGTGGAACAATTTCCGCTCGCAGAATGCGATTATATCGTTGACGCAATCGACACCGTTTCCGCAAAATTAATTTTGGCACAAAAAGCAGAGGAACTTCGGATCCCCATTATCAGCTGCATGGGAGCAGGAAACAAGCTGGATCCGTCGCAATTTGAAATAACCGATATTTATAAAACCTCCGTCTGTCCGCTTGCCCGCGTAATGCGACGGGAGCTTAAGGCGCGCGGCGTCAAGCATTTGAAAGTTCTTTATTCCAAAGAGCCGGCACGCAAACCGATCGATTTAAACGTCGAAGAAAGCACTAGAAAGCGACAAACGCCTGGCAGTGTTTCCTTTGTGCCGTCGGTGGCCGGTTTAATGGCGGCCGGAGAAGTTATCCGCAATTTAGTCAATATCAACGCATGACGGCCCCAAAACAGCCATAAACTAGCAGTAACAGGCTATTTCAGCCAAACTGCCATGTTGAGGTGCTGTCAAATGGATTGGATCATGAACGCCATAAATGCCTATGGGCTTCTCGCCGTATTTACACTAATCTTATTGGAATATGCCTGCTTTCCCCTTCCCAGCGAGGTAGTCTCCCTTTTCCGGGGCGATTGCTTCACAGAGCAGCTGGACATTTCCGGCAATTTGGGGACTCAGCGTGCTTGCGGGTGTGCTTGGCGCACTCACCTGTTATCTGATCGGTTACTTCGGCGGATATCCATTAGTGGAAAAACTTAAAAAGAAATTTCCAAAAATGAAAAGAGGGCTTGATACCTCCCAACAAAAATACGAAAAATGTGCTGCCATGTCTGTTTGTATCGGCCGCTTAATTCCTTTATGTCGGACTTATATCTCATTTTTTGCAGGAATTTCACGGCAAAGCCTCTGGAGCTATCTTGGGGCTTCGGCGATCGGAATCGCTATTTGGAACAGCGTTTTAATTGGATTGGGGTATATTTTTGCCGAAAACTGGTATATTGTATCAGAATATTACGAAAAGTATAAAATGGTTTTGCTCCCGATTTTGGGAATTTTAATTATATTTTTCATGATTCATTTGTTTTGGAAAAGAAAAAGAAGGAAATAACTCCGCATCCGGCGGGGTGGAATGATAAAAAGGAGTATGTTTAAATGGAATTTTTAGTTGAAGGCGTTTTAGATCTTTTTAAGCCAGACAGCTGGAAAATCTGGGTTATGTTCGTGATTGGCGGCGTACTGATCTTTCTGGCGATCAAAAAAGAGCTTGAACCGGCTTTGCTCCTCCCGATAGGCTTTGGGGCAATTTTGGTCAACCTTCCGTTTTCCGGAGCGGTCAATCAAATCATGGACGGAATCGGAGAGGTACCGGGAATTATTGACTGGATGTTTCACATTGGGATTGAAGCATCAGAAGCTCTCCCGCTGCTTTTATTTATCGGCATCGGTGCTATGATAGACTTTGGACCGCTTCTTGCAAATCCAAAGCTTTTGCTTTTTGGCGCTGCCGCTCAGTTTGGTATTTTCTTTACCATCACTCTTGCCACGCTGCTCGGTTTTAATTTATCCGACGCTGCGTCTATCGGAATTATCGGTGCTGCGGACGGTCCAACCTCCATCCTTGTTTCGCAGGTGCTGGGCAGCCAATACATGGGTGCAATTGCCGTCGCGGCTTACTCATATATGGCGTTGGTTCCGATCATCCAGCCAATTGCCATCAAGCTTTCTACCACAAAAAAAGAGCGCGCTATTAAAATGACATATAATCCGCAGGGCGTTTCAAAAATGACACGGATTTTGTTCCCGATTATCGTCACAATGATCGCGGGACTTGTCGCACCTGCCTCGGTTTCTCTGGTAGGCTTTTTGATGTTTGGCAATCTCTTACGGGAATGCGGCGTGCTCCGCTCAATGTCCGAAACCGCTCAAAATCAGCTTGCAAATCTGATCACTCTGGTTCTTGGCATCACCATTGCCGCAAGTATGAAAGCGGAAAACTTTGTAAATCTCCAAACCCTTTGCATCATGGCGCTCGGTCTGATCGCATTTGTTTTCGACACTTTCGCCGGTGTTTTCTTTGCGAAACTGATCAATCTGTTCTCCAAAAATAAAATCAATCCCATGGTCGGTGCTGCCGGTATTTCGGCCTTTCCAATGTCCTCCCGCGTCATCCAGAAAATGGGACTTGAGGCCGATCCGACCAATCATCTGCTCATGCATGCAGTAGGAGCAAATGTTTCAGGGCAGATTGCATCGGTTGTTGCAGGCGGCGTTATTTTAAGTCTTGTGCCGACTATGCTTTAAGTTAAGGAGGATGTTAAAATGAACATTGATATGAATGCCGTAACAGCTTCCCTCAACCTGATGTGGATGGGGATGCTCGCCATTTTTACAGTTATCGTTGTAATATTTGTTGTGACGCAAATTATGCTGACTCTCAGCAACCGAAAGCACAAATCCGGAAAAAGTAACGAGAGCCGATAACGGTTTTGGAGGGAATTGATACTATGGTTAGAAAGACAAAAATCATTTGCACCCTCGGTCCCGCGACAGATGATGACAACATTCTGAGAGAATTAATGCTCGGTGGAATGAACGCGGCACGCTTTAACTTTTCGCATGCCGACCATGCCTATCATAAGGCAGCCCTCGAACGGGTGCAGAAGCTGCGGGAAGAACTGCATCTGCCTGTTGCTACCCTTCTCGATACCAAAGGGCCGGAAATCAGAATCGGAAAATTTGAAAATGGCAGAGTTCTGCTGAAAAAAGGAGAACTCTTCACATTGACTACCCGTGAAATTTCCGGAACCGAAAAGGGATGTTCTATTTCTTATAAAAACCTGTCCGGAGATGTTTATCCCGGCGCAACAATTTTGTTGGACGACGGCTTAATTTCCCTTTCGGTTGTCAACGTAACCGGCGAGGATATTGTCTGTCGGATTATGAACGGCGGTATGATTTCAAATAACAAAGGTGTCAATGTCCCCGGCGTTAAGCTTTCAATGCCGTATATCAGTCCCAAAGACCGGGCAGATATCATTTTCGGAATTGAAAACGGTTTTGATTTTATCGCCGCATCTTTTACAAGAAACGCCGATGATATTCTTGAAATCCGAAAAATCTTAGAGGAGCGCAACTGCCATAGTATTAATATTATCGCAAAAATCGAAAACGGTGAGGGTGTAGAAAATCTCGATGCAATTCTCAGGGTCGCAGACGGGGTTATGGTAGCTCGGGGTGACATGGGAGTGGAAATTCCGCTGGAGGAAGTCCCTGTTTTACAAAAAATGATGATTAAAAAAGCTTATACAGCCGGCAAACAGGTCATCACCGCCACCCAGATGCTCGATTCCATGATGAAAAATCCACGTCCTACACGTGCTGAGGCAACCGACGTTGCAAATGCCATTTTTGACGGTACAAGCGCCATTATGCTTTCCGGTGAAACCGCCGCAGGAATGTACCCGGTTGAAGCGTTAAAAACCATGGTTAGAATCGCTTGCCGCGCTGAACAGGATATCGACTATGTAAAGCGGTTTAAAACCCGTGAATATGAAGAATTACCGGATGTTACAAACGCAATTTCTCACGCAACCTGCACAACGGCGCACGATTTGGGTGCTACTTCGATTATCACGGTTACAAAATCGGGAAAAACAGCTCGTATGATTTCAAAATATCGTCCCAGCGCACCGATTATCGGCTGCACCACCAGCTCTCATGTTTGCCGACAGCTCAATCTCTCCTGGGGAGTTGTTCCGTTACTGATCAAAGAAGAGAGCAGTACCGATACTCTTTTTGATCACGCCGTCGACGCTGCAGAAGCTACCGGAATTATCAATAACGGTGATCTGGTTGTCATCACAGCAGGTGTTCCGCTCGGCGTTTCCGGCACCACGAACATGATGAAGGTTCATGTGGTCGGACACGTTCTGGCTTCCGGTACCGGAATCACTTCAAAAAGTGTTTGCGCACGGCTTTGCGTTTGTAAAGATACAAAGGACGCAACGGAAAACTTTAAAGACGGAGATATTCTCGTTATCCCGCAAACCTCCAATGCTCTTTTTGACATTATAAAACGAAGCTCCGGCATTATTACAGAACAGCCCGGCTCAAATTCCCACGCAGCAATCGTAGGTCTGGCTATGGATTTACCGGTTTTGGTCGGCGTTTCGAACGCCACAAATTTACTTAAAAGCGGCGCCGTGGTTACATTGGATGCCGAACGAGGAATCGTTTGCTGTAATTCATAAAAAGAAACAAAAAACCATTATCTCCGCTCTATGCTGCCTTGGTATTATTTCACTCTCTTTGAATTTTATCCCGTTTGTGTTAAACTAATCTTAACATAAACAATGTGCAAAATATCTATTACACGGAATATACTACTGATAACGGAGGACTTCTCATGCCGCGCTTTTTTGTAGATGAAATCAAAGGAAATGAAATCATTCTAACCGGAGAAAACGCCTCGCATATCACTAAATCGCTCCGGATGCGGCCGGAAGAAATTATAACGCTTTCCGATGCAAACGGCATTGACTGCGAAGGCAAGATTACAAAAATTTCTCCGAATGCGGTAACAGTAAAAATATTAGAAGCCAGAGCTAACACCAGTGAACCCTCGATTTCTGTTACACTGTATCAGGCGCTTCCCAAGATGGGAAAATTTGAGACAATCGTGCAAAAAGCGGTAGAATTGGGAGTAACCCGCATCGTTCCTATTCTAACGTCTCGCTGCGTTTCCCGTCCGGATGAAAAATCCATGAAAAAAAAGCTGGAACGTTACAATAAAGTTGCCCTTGAGGCTGCTAAACAGTCGGGCCGTGGAAAAATTCCCGTTGTAGAGCCTTTGAAGACATATGAGGACGTTCTGAAAGATTTTTCCAAATATGATAAAACGGTCTTGTTTTATGAAGAAGGCGGAGAACGGCTTGAAAAAATCGTACCGCAAAATTCAAAAAGTATTGCCATAATTATTGGCAGTGAAGGCGGATTCTCAAAATCGGAAGTTGACGAGGCGGTTTTGGCCGGCGCTGCGGTAGGAACGCTCGGTCCGCGGATTTTACGTTGCGAAACCGCACCGATTGCCGCACTGTCAATTTTAATGTATCACACAAAAAATATGTAAAAAAGATGTTGATAATACTTTGTCAAAGGTGTATAATACAAATAGGATAACTGTCTATTGAAAAGGAGGAGTTACAATGAAAAAAATAAAGCTTGGATTTGGGTTTTGGCTGGAATTACTACAATTGTCGGTATTGCAACTGCTGTGGCTTTGTTTATAAAGTGTACAGGTAAAAGACTTCAGAAAGACCTGGATTTTGATGATAGCATTTACTACGAAGAGGAAGATCCGGAAGCAGAATCTTTAGAAGCTGATGATTCTTTTGTCAATCCTGTAGACACGGATTCTGACAATGCAGAAAACAAAGAAGACTAATTTATTTTTCACGCTGCGGTGGTTTTACTACCGCAGCGTGAAAAAAAACACTTGATTTTTTATAATGTCTGTGTTATAATAAGTTTGTTGTTTGGATATCGCGGGGTGGAGCAGTTGGTAGCTCGTCGGGCTCATAACCCGAAGGTCGGTGGTTCAAGTCCATCTCCCGCAACCAAAAAACCTTGTAAGTTAGCGGCTTGCAAGGTTTTTTTATTTTCGAACTGCGATTAAAATTTGACTCAATTTTGACTTTTCACTCCTTCTTATATTTTGCAGGATTTTTTTAAAGGCTTTCAGCTTCATTTTGTTGTGATTTTCCCATACCGTTATTCCTACCGATAATGGCATATCTGTTTACAGGACTTACAGAGATTATCCAACCCTGTTTTGTGACATTTTCCGCATAGCGGCTATTTTGTGGTCGTCTACACTGTGCCCGTACATATTCAATGTCGTTGAATTTTGAGCGTGACCCAATATTTCCCCAATAGTGGGAATATCATCAGCCAAGCTGCGAGCCAGTTCTGGATCAACAATATTAGCCCTTTTAACGCTTGAAACGCCACGTCCTCATCATTAGATGAAACAGCGGCTATTACTGTATTTTTAGAAATTGGATCGTCAATTAAAGCATATACAGCGTTTTGCCTAACTGTAGAGTTTTCGTTTTCATCTAAAAGTAATGATCGAACAGGAGCTAAATTGTTAATACCTTGTCCGTTGTTTTTATGGCTAAGAGCTTGGATTAAAGATACACGAAGTTGTTCAGAATTATTTTTATTTTGGATTTCCTGTAGAACTTTTTCATCAGTAACAGTATCGATTTTTTCAAATAAAACAGCAGTATGAGCGATTATATCACTATCTGTAGCGCTGGATGACACTATTAGATTAAACTCATCACATATTTCCTCATAATTCATTGTACGGAGTTCAGACATTGTTTCATTCATATCCTGCTGTTCATACTTTTCTGATATAATCCCAAACGGATTAAAGGCAACGGTCGTCAATGTACCACCTAATACAAGGACAGCAACGACTAGTGAAACGGCGAATAATTTACGTCTTTTCGTATTTGTGCCTCCTGTTTTTTAAAAAAATGTTTAGCTTCAATAATAACAATAGAATAACTATACAGGATAAAATTATTAGGAAAGGCAATGATCGCATGGTACCAAACCAAAAAGAAATTCCGTAAAACGGGGTAACGACAATAACAACTATAAAAGTGAGAATAGCCACTATGGGATTCGTCCCATTAAAATAAGCTACCCATATTAATACAATTGAAATGATAGAAAAAATTGACAATATCAATAGAACCCACTGGGCTGTTCTTATTTGCTTCGAATAATAAATCGCAAATATATAAAATATTAAAAAAGCAAAGTAAGGAACAGTCGCATTAAATCTGATGGTAGGGAATGATAGAAAAATATGAAATTATTTATTGCACTTATAAAGTAAAAATATTATCGATAACATAAGTGCGGATATTCCTTTTATCATAATTTTCTTGTTCATAATCATCTCTCCTAAACTTAAACTAAGTTAGTTGGTACATTGGAATCATCTCCGATATTTATTAATAATAACAATAATTTTTTCATAACAATATTACAATATATTTGAAAATAAGTAAACAAATTTGCTAAAATTATATTATTTTATTGAATATTATAAAATACTACAAATGCGTCCATAAGAATAAAAACAAGAGGCCAGAGCCGATGAAGGCTCTGGCCTCTTTAAAGTGCTCCAGTAAAAGGAACAACCGTAGATTTAAGTAATGGTACATCGTAAAGTATGCCATGTTTTGTTCACCACTATATAACCCCTAATATAGTAATCGTACGAATAAACAAAAATATCATGGTAAATTTTTCATATTTACGGATGGATTTCATAATATCTCTACAATATAATATTGATGAAAATGAACAAATTGTGTCATTTTTAAAAAAAACAAGGGAGTGGTAAAAGCAAATGGGCAAAAAACTGGTGGCATTGTTATTATCCATTGTTTTCTTAGCGGAGGGTGCGGTATCCGCCTATGCAGCGGATATAACGCCAGAGCAAACACGCCCTAGGTGCGAGTACATTGTAAGATACGCAGACGGCTATGATCGAGTTGATTCGGAACAGGAGCTCGATAGAAACGTCCGTAATTTAAAAACGGAAAAGGCTGAAAAACGAGCCGTTCTCCATTGTTTCGGCTCAGCAAATTACAGAAGATGAGCTTGAGAATATAAACAATCTGGAATCGGCAGAGTATATTGTACCGGATTATGAAATCACGTTAAATAGCACAGAAGCAAGCGATACTGAATTTGTTCGCGTTGTTTCGGAATATTGTGAAGCCGTGTAGAGCTTTTTAACGGCGGTGTGAGGGATTGAAAATATAGAGCCGTTATAGCGAAATCACAGTACCATTAGTACCAACTTGAGCCAATTTTCAGAAAATCCGATAAAAAGCTCCTATTTTGGAGAAAACACGAAAAAATTCCTTTTCAAGACGGAAAATGTTCAAAAGTCCTACTTTGACATAGAAAAGCCCCGGCAACCTATACAGGCAACCGGGGCGGCGTTATGTTCTTTCCGTTTTATTTGTTCTGTTTTAACAACTCTGCAAGGATAACAAGCGGCAATATTAAGATACAAAGAACGACCCTGTTTCATACCTCCTCTTTGTTGGCGATAACTTCAAAGATTGTTTCGGCGTATTCGCTGGCAATCTTTAAGGCTTGCGGCATACCCTGTAAAGCAAGGGCATTATTTTGAATCTCCTTTATGGGCTATTTGATGCCGGGTACAATAGCATAAATATATGCATATCGCAATTCGACCGAGAAATCAATAATATGATAAGAATTTCAAACTTTTGATAGGCACAAAAATGTTATGGCTGATTTAACGGTTGAGTATAATTGCCGTTATCGGCAAAATTCAAGCAAAATCTAATTATAAAAACTTGATATTTTGCCGATAACATGCTATACTATCCATGTGTAGAAAGTGAGGGTTCGCTATGAAATATATTTCTGTCGCGGAAGCGGCGAAAAAGTGGGGTGTTTCCGAACGCAGCGTGCGCGGGTATTGCGCCGAAGGAAAAATCAACGGTGCATTCCTGACCGGCAAGACATGGAACATTCCCGAAACCGCAGAGAAGCCCGCTCGCATTAACAAGAAAACTGACGCACCAAAGACACTCCTTGAGGTGCTGAAAGCCGAGAAAGCGGCGAAGCTGCATGGCGGCATTTATCATAAAATTCAGATTGATCTGACCTATAACTCCAACCATATTGAAGGCAATCGCCTCACTCACGATCAGACGCGCTATATCTTTGAGACGAATACCATCGGCGTATCGGACGGGACGGTCAAGGTTGACGATGTGGTCGAGACCGCCAACCATTTCAAGTGCATTGATATGATTATCGATAGCGCAAATCATATGCTGAGCGAGGCGTTCATCAAGCAGTTGCACGCCGTTCTGAAAAGCGGAACTTTTGATTCCCGCCTCGATTGGTTTGCCGTAGGGGATTACAAGAGACTGCCCAACGAGGTCGGCGGCATGGACACAACTGCGCCGGAGAATGTCGGCTCGGAGATGAAGAAGCTGCTTGCCGGGTACAACGCTATCACGCGCAAAACCTTTGACGATTTGCTTGACTTTCACTACCGCTTTGAGCGCATCCATCCGTTCCAGGACGGCAACGGCAGAGTCGGGCGCCTGCTCCTTTTCAAAGAATGCCTGCGGAACAACATCGTGCCGTTTATCATTGAGGACGACATCAAGATGTTCTACTACCGCGGCTTGAAGGAGTGGCAGAACGAGCGCAGCTACCTGCGTGATACTTGTCTATCTGCACAGGACAGATTTAAGAAGTATTTGGACTATTTCCGAGTCCCGTATGACAAATAATCAGATCCGCCCCTGTGTGATGCAGAGGCAGATTGCTTTTTCGTAATAAACCTGTGCGTCTATGCCGTAAAGTGTAGGCTTTTCAACGTGTTTTTGAGTGTTACTCTCACTTTCGTATCACGCTTTCGGACCATAAACATATCGTAATTTTGATAGAATTACGATGGGCTTTTTATTATTTTTACTTAATGTTTTATCTAACAAGATAAAGCGGAATCGGGGATAAAATGGATATAGAATTATACTATTATGAAAAAGGAAACGGCGAACCGTTTATTTTTTTACACGGAAACGGTGAAAATAGCTCCTATTTTAAAAATCAAATAGATCATTTTCGAAGAAAATACCATGTGATAGCTCTGGATACCAGAGGTCACGGAAAATCTCCAAGGGGCGTCGCTCCATTTACCATTGAACAATTTTCTTGCGATTTATACGACTTTTTGCAAATACATGGGATTTCAAAGGCGGTGATTTTGGGATTCTCAGACGGAGCGAACATCGCTATAAAATTTGCGATAAAGCACCCCAATATGGTAAAAGCATTAATTCTGAACGGCGGTAATCTCGATCCGGCAGGAGTAAAACGAACAACGCAAATTCCGATTGAGATAGGATACAAAATGGCAAAACGTTTTGCCGCCAAATCGGAAAATGCAAAGAGAAATACCGAAATGCTCGGTTTGATGGTAAATGAGCCAAACATTGAACTGTGTGAATTATCAAAAATCACTTCACCCACACTTGTAATTTGCGGAACAAGAGATATGATAAAAGAATCTCATACAAAAGAAATTGCAGCAGGCATACCCAATGCGAGATTGACGATCATTAAAGGAAATCACTTTATTGCAAATAATTGTCCAGCAAAATTTAATCAAGCGGTTGACGAGTTTCTAAAAACAATTTGATAACTCCCAATTTTCCGCTGCGTTTTATGCCCGATTCTGTTCGATAGAAGAAAACAGTAAAAATGATTTTCCTCTTTGAACGGTCCTTCCCCCTCAAATGAGCCTCAACAAATATCCTATTGACGTTAGGATTATTTTTCATGTTAATAACGACCAATATAATAGCAAATCTCTTTCTCATCTCCAGCAAAAGACGCTTTAACATACAGCCGTTCGACGGGAACTATTGTATTTTGGCGAGGAATACGCTAAAATTACTATAGGCAAAACTAGTGTTTTATGCCTACTTGTTAAAAACTGTAATACCTCATCGTAATAATAGAATCAGAAAAATATGGATGTTTTGGCTTTTTCACCGATGATATCTGCATCCAAAAAGTGAGAGGAGAATCCTATGAATTGATCTGTGAGCAAGTTGTGCGACATTGACAGCATCACTATTCCGGAGGAAATGCTGAATATTTCTGTGGACGAGCAGCAATTGGAACAGGATCTTCAGCAGTTGTCACTATGCTATGTCCATGCATTTCCATCGCCAGAGCAATGCTGCGAAATTCAGATTATCTGCTTTTGGACGAAGCTACCAGTAATTTGGATGTAGTGAGTGAAGCTTTAGTAACCGAGTCAATGGATCATCTGATGGAAGGTAAGACCACCATCATGATTGCTCATAACTATGCCGCTACCCGCAATGCCGATTACATTATTGTAATGAAAGACGGCATCGTCTAGGCCGCAGGCACACCCGAAGAATTGAAAAAGAACAACGAATATTATCAGATGTTCAGTAAAACGCTTTAAATTCACCAAAAGGCCGAATCTACGGCCTTTGCATAGATGTAAGTGAGGATCGATCATGCAAAAACAAGCATTAAAACTGGCAGCAGCGCAACCCGGGGATACTCTTTCCGGCTTTGAGCTGGTCAAAAAGGAATATATCACTTCCAAGGCTGCGGATCTTTATACGTTGCGGCACAAAAAAACCGGTGCGGAACTTCTGTATTTCGATCGGGCAGATGAAAATAAAACCTTTTCTATCTGTTTCAAAACCCTTCCGGAAGACAATACAGGTGTATTTCATATTTTGGAGCACAGCGTTTTAAACGGCTCTCAAAAGTATCCGGTAAAAGAGCCTTTTGTTTCTTTGTTACAAAGCTCAATGCAAACTTTTTTAAACGCCATGACCTTCAGCGACAAAACGCTATATCCCGTGTCCAGCCGAAATGAACAGGACCTTTTTAACTTGATGGCTGTCTATTTAGACGGCGTGTTCTGCCCTCTGATTTATGAACGCCCTGAAATATTCATGCAAGAAGGCTGGCATTATGAATTTGACAGTGAAAACAAGGAGCCCTACTATAACGGGGTTGTATTCAGCGAAATGAAGGGTGTTTATGCCGACGTTGACGGCATCATCGAAGACGAGACAAATCGTCTTCTTTTCCCGGATACCTGCTACGGATATTCGAGCGGCGGTCATCCTGACCATATCACCGATCTGACCTACGAGCAGTTTATAAATACTCATAGAAGATTTTACCATCCCTCTAATGCTAAAATTCTTTTAGACGGTCATATGGATATTGACGCTGTTTTAGAGTATATAGACGGCGAATACCTGTCAAAATATGAATATCGGAAACCTGATTTTGATTTTGTATTACAGACTCCAAAGGCCGCTGAAAAAACAGTCTGCTATGAAGCCAGAGAAGGAGAAGAAGAACTGGCGCACATGGTTGTCGCCAAAATTCTATGCTCTCATGAGGAGGTAGAAAAACTTTACGCCGCGAAGGTACTGGCGGATTATCTGACCGGATCTAATGAAGCTCCTTTGAAACGTGCATTTCTGGAACAGGGACTTGCACAAGACATAACTCTTGAAATTATCGGCGGCGTTTACCAGCCCTGTCTCGCGCTGGTCGTACGGAACACAAATAAAGAATATTTTTCAAAAATCAGAGATTTTCTGCCGTTAGCAGTACAGAAAATATTAACTGAAGGAATAAACAAGGAAGCTTTGACGGCTTCTCTGGAACGGTTTGCATTTACCAGTAAGGAAATCAGCGAGCCCTATGGAATCGAGCTTGCTATGAAAGCGCTGGATGGATGGCTGTATGGGGACGATCCCATGATCCATATCGACAACGGCGGAATTTTTGAGGCTCTCCGCAGCAAGGTAAATACCGATTATTATGCAGATTTATTATCTGAAATGCTCATACAATCCGATGACAAATCTTATCTGTATGTTTTGCCTTCCATCACCAAAGGACAGGACGATGCCCAAAGGGAGTCCGATAAGCTTTGTAAAGCTACTGCGGCCTGGAGCAAAGAAGAGCGACAAAAAATTTTTGATGGCTTTGTGAAAATGCAGCAATGGCAGCAGAGCATGGACAGTGATGAGGTTCTCAGTTCCCTGCCTCACCTAAATCTTGAAGACGTGCCCAAGGAAGTTAAACCAACACAGACAAATTTGACAACGATCGATGATACAGAAATTCTGGAGGTTGTAACAGGTACTAATGGGATCGTTTATCTAAACCTCTTTTTCGATATTTCGGATTTTTCCACTGAAGAACTCCGAATGATTAACGTTCTCACCTCTTGTTTTGGAGAACTGCGCACAAAAAATTATTCTGCGGATATGCTTCAAAATAAAATTAAAGCAACGTTGGGATCTCTTTATGCAAGACCTGAATTGATAGCCGAGCCGGGTGATCTTGACAATTGTAAACCGTATTTGCTTATATCGGCCAGTATGCTTAAAGAAAATGTTTCTGCGGCGTTTGAGCTTATCGAAGAAATTCTCATAAACGGCGAGTATGATGAAACAGACAGGATTTATGAAACTGTTTTGCAAAATGATTATTTCTTAAAACAGTCGCTGATCGGAAACGGTCATTCCTTTGCAATTACCAAAACTCTATCCGCTTTTTTCAAAAGAAGGCGCTATAAAGGAAATGCTGGAGGGCGAAAGCTTTATCCAGTGGTTCTCCGCCTTTTCTGAAGGATTCATGAAAAATAAAACGGCACACAGCACCCTGCTTAACAAGCTTACAAAAAAAGCATTTGCTAAAAACCGACTATTCGCAGGCTACAGTGGTAAAATAGATCATAGTGTCCTAGAAGAGCTTATTCGCAAATTACCCGTAAATGAGATCGGCGAGCGTGCTTCATTCCCTGTCTATGGAAAAGATAATTGCGTTATTGAAATCCCCGCAGATGTAGGATTTTCGGCCATCAGTCATAACTTATATGCATTGGGCGGAAAATTTTCCGGCTCCTGTTCGGTGCTGGCTTCCCTAATGACTTTCAGTTATCTGTGGAATATGGTTCGCGTTCAGGGGGGTGCTTATGGTACAGGAATGAATGTTCGTGCAAACGGCGATATCTTCTGCTATTCCTATCGAGATCCAAATCTGAAAAATACCAGAAACGCTTATAACGGTATGGCTGATTTCCTGAAAGATTTCCTGCAACAGGATATGCCTTTGGACGATCTCATCATCGGAACCGTAAATATTACAGATCCGCTGCTTGATCCGTCCGGTATCTGTGAATTGGAATGCATAAGATATCTTAAAAAGATTTCCCATCAGGCCATTTTACAAATTCGAAAAGAA
>VOFB01000107.1_pt1 | contig 88000 bp, 99 predicted proteins | sample 5384141 | NCBI WGS metagenome assembly VOFB01 (sample SAMN12384721, study PRJNA508395) | human gut metagenome | isolation source: healthy gut A | host: Homo sapiens | reverse complement strand
CTGATCCAAAAGTGCTTTGTCAAGCTGCCAAAGGATGCCATTGGACGATATGTGCAATTTAAGGTAAATTTAGTGGAGACGCCAGATACAGGTGATATTACCGGGATACTGACTGTGACGGATATTACGGATCAAACCATATCAGACCGGATCATGCATCAGCTGTCAGTGGCCAGCTATGATCTTGTGGTGGATGGGATATGAGACAGGACCGCTATACAATACTCAGCGGCGACCCTGCGTCCAAAGATGTGCCCCAAAAAGCGGGCGTCATTCGGACCGCATTGCATATATGATACGGGAGCAGGTGGTTCCAAGGGACAGGGAGCAGATCGCCAGGCTGCTGGATACCGGTTATATGGCTGAGCGCTTAAAAAGGACAGCTCTTATTCCTTTCCCTACTCTATTGTAGGGAAGAGGGGAGACATTCTGACGAAAAACCTCACCATTTCTGCTACAGACCTTCGGCTGGGGCGTGTGTGTCTCGCGCGGTCGGACATAACGGAGTCCGTGAGGGAGCAGCAGGGAATGCTCAATGTAGTGGCATATACCTTTGAACTCCTGGCATTTATTAAGGTACACAGCAACAGTGTCACCATGTATACCCGGGAAATTGTGCTTAAAAATCTGCCGCCTTATAAAATCGAGAACTATACCGGTTCCGGGAGCTGTCTTGCCGGATTCTTCAATCCGGACGGGGGAGAGGTGGAGGAGCAGTTTTGTCTGAAACCATGAGAAAGCGGCTGGATGAAAAGCCCTCCGGTTATGATTTTGTTTTCCCATACCAGTCTGATGAAGGATTGAGGTTTAAGCAGGTCAATGTGCTTTGGGGTGACAGAAGTCATAAGACAGTGTGTCTGGTGCGTGCAGATGTAACGGATATGCTGGCAGCGGAACGCCGTACCAAAGAAGCCCTGGAGAAAGCCCTGGCCCTGGCGGAGGAGGCGAACAGGGCAAAGAGCGATTTCCTCTCCTCCATGAGTCATGATATCCGTACTCCTATGAATGCGATTATGGGAATGACTGCTCTGGCAGAGGCACATTTGGATGATGGGGAACGGGTTCGGGAATGTCTTCGAAAAATTTCCCTCTCCTCCAGGCATCTGTTGAGTCTGGTCAACGACATTCTGGATATGAGCAAGATCGAACGCTCCAAGATTACGCTGAACCGCATGAGGATATCACTCTTTGAACTGGTGGAGCAGTTGGCTGATATGATGGCGCCCCAGGCGAGAGAGGCAGGGCTGCAGTTTATGGTACGCACAGAAGATATTCGTCACCAGTATTTTTATGGGGATTCTCTGCGCATTAACCAGATTCTGATCAATATTCTGAGCAATGCCATCAAGTTTACGCCGGAGGGCGGAAAAGTGAAGTTTGCGGTGGAAGAGATTATGCCTGTGCAAAATGCGGACCGCATTCGTTATAGATTTGAGATCAGTGACACGGGAATTGGGATGCCGGATGAGTTTCTGGCACATATCTTTGAACCCTTTACCCGCAACCGCAGCACAGCCCGAGTGGAGGGGACCGGTTTAGGGCTCAGTATTACCAAGGGGCTGGTGGATCTGATGGAGGGTATGATTTCTGTAAAGAGCAACCCGCACAAGGGAACTGCATTCTGTGTTGAGCTGGAGTGTGAAAGGGCATCTGACGTGCACGGGGATGACCTGGGTGGGGACGCCGTGGGAGCAGACCATGCAAATGAGATTATGCTGTCGGGACGCTGTTTTTGGTGGCGGAGGACAATGCCATCAACGCGGAGATTCTGTGCGAGCTGCTTCAGATGCAAGGAGCCAGGTATGTCTTGAAAACGGACGGAGACCAAGCGGTGAAGGCATTCCAGAGTGCAGAGCCAGGAACCTTTGACGCAATATTAATGGACATTCAGATGCCGGGAATGAATGGCTATCAGGCCACACGCATGATCCGCGGGCTGGAGCGGGAGGATGCCGGTAAGATCCCTATTATAGCCATGACTGCCAACGCATTTGCGGAGGATATACTATTATCCCGTGAGGCGGGTATGGACGCGCATGTGGCAAAGCCTATTGATATGCAGGTGCTCTGGACAACCCTGAGCAGGCTGCTGGGGAGCTAAAATAGCGGTCTGTCTCAGTCAAACTGCTTTCTGTACTGCTCCGGTGACAGCTTGGCATATTTTTTGAACACCCGGAAAAAGTATTTTACATTTTCATACCCCACAGATCTGGAAATTTGGTACATTTTCTTGTCGGTGTGTTTGAGCAGTTCCTTGGCCCGGTCAATGCGCACTTGATTGATATAGTTGATCAGCGTGTCACCTGTTTTATCTTTAAAGACTGTGCTGCAGTAATTGCGGTTCAGATTAAACAGAGAGGCGATGAACTCCACGGAAAGGTCCTTCTGGTAATTACGGTCCACATAGTTCTTGATATTCTCTGCCACATTCTCGGAGGTGTAGATGCTGGCCGGGAAGATGGCATTGGATATATTCATGAAAAACTGCAGGTAATAGCTGTGCAGCTCGTCCAGCGTAAACAGGGTGTTCAATGTATTTTGTGTATTGGCATTCACGTCCCCGCCTTTAATCTGGTCAAAATAGAGGGCTGCCATGAGCTTTATTTTATTTGTCAGATAATAGCAGTATTGTTTCACATCAAAAAGGGTATACTCCCCACTTCCAGCCAGGTGTGAAAAGAGATTCTGCAGCAGATCACGGATGCGTCCAGACATCCCGGCCTCAATGGCAAAGAGGAGTTCCTCCTCCTTGTCCCAGGTGACCGGGAGGGCGAGCGCCTCCTGACCGGAGATATAACACTGGCTGCGCTCCATGGGGTGGCGCTGGTTAAGGGCATTTACGGACTCCAGGAATGCCTCGTGCAGCTTTAGCAGGGTAGTGTGGAGTCCACTGATTCCATAGGAGACCTCCTGCACTCTGGAGGAGTGGAGCCTCTGCAGACTGGAGACTACCTGACGGCAAAGATCCATAGCCGGAAGCGCTGACTTGCTGGGCAGGAAAAGGATCAAAAAGCCCAGGTTCTGTGTCTGCACGTGCTGAAGATAGAGGGCCAGGTCACCGAACCCGTTCTCCTCCAAAAATGCGCCAGCTGTCCTGCGGGCAGTGGCTGCGGGGAGTGCAGTGTAATCAAAACCAGCTGGTGCAGCTTTTCCGTAAACTTCAGCTTTTCGGAGGTGAGCTGTACATCGACTGTGTGGTAGCCCAGCACCAGGTTAGTGAGCATCTGGATATCGTGCTCGTAACATGAGCGTTCCTGCTCCTCCCGGCTGTGGGTAATCTCCTGAATCACCATGGTCTTCTCCTCCAGCATCTGGAGCGCGTTTCTCATGGAGGCCACCAGTTCCTCCTCGCGGACAGGTTTTAAGAGATAATCTACAGCATTGGCACGAATGGCATAGGGGGTGTACTCGAAATCCTTGTAGCCGCTGATTACAATCAAGTATTTACTTGGATAGCGTTCGCTGAGCAGGGGGAGCAGTGTGGTTCCGTCCATGACCGGCATCTTCATATCTGTAATAATCACTTCCGGATTTTTCTGTTCAATCAGATCCAGAGCGGCTTTTCCGTTGGCGGCCTCCCCGCAGCAGGTGATCTTACCTTCCAGGGATTCCAGCTTCTTTTTTGATTCCGCGCCGGATTAAAGGTTCATCATCGACAATGATATAGCTGTACATTTTACCTTGACCTCCAAAGTTTTCAGTTCATCAGTTGCGGTTCCCCCTCCAGAATGGGAAGAGTAAGTGTAAAGGTGGTTCCCACACCCTCCTGGCTGGAGATATGGATACCATATTCGCTGCCATAGTAGAGGGAAATGCGGGAATGGATGTTTTTGATTCCAATACTCTGCTTGTTGCGGTACCCCAGTTCCTGGAAATCCACCTCATATTTCAGGCTCTCCTCCAGTCCATGGAGAATATCCTGGGACATCCCGGTACCGTCATCCCTGACGGAGAGGAGAGCGTCAGGTCGTTTCTTTCAGCGCTGATCTCAATACAGCTGCCGCAGCTGCAGGACTGCAGTCCGTGATAGAGCGCATTCTCCACCAGAGGCTGCAGGATCAGCTTTAGCACCTGTAGGGAATAAAATTCTTTCGGTACATCATAAACCATATGAAAACCATTGTCAAAACGGATCTGTTGGATAGCCACATAATTCCTGACATGGTCCAGCTCCTCACGCAGTGTAACCAGTTCACTTTTTTGTCTTAATGCTGTAGCGGAACATGGAGCTTAAGGATTCCGCCATTGTAGAGATGTCCTTCACTCCCTCAATGGCAGCCAGGCTGCTGATAGCCTCCAGGGTATTGTAGAGAAAGTGGGCGTTAATCTGTGCTTCTAAGGAGCGCATCTGGGAATTCAGAGTGAGGAGCTTGTTTTGGAGTTCGTTTTTAATATAGTGGTCCAGCTCTTCAATCATGTTTTCGTATTCGTTGTAGAGGATTCCAATCTCATCCGAACGGTTCATATAGGGCTCATTTGCCACCCGGTGGCTGGTGTCATGGCTGGCCATGCGGTCGCTGAGCAGCCGGATGGGTTTGGTGATATTTCCGGATAGCAGGAAGGAGAGGACTACAAAGAACATGACACAGATCACGCACATAAAAAGATGAGGAGCCAGAGAGTGGGACTGGACTCCCGGTTTAAATCCGTGTGGTTGAAGATCCCTGTCAGGGTCAGGCCTTCCAGGTCCAGATCTTCTGTGTACCGTACGATCTGGGAGTGTTTGGTGTTGTCTGAGAGCGGAGTTCCATTTTCGTATAGATTTTGGTCCCCTTTGGAGATAGTCAGGTAAGTCATCTCAGGCATGGTATTGACTCGGGATAAATCAAACAGGTCAGGGGAGCAGTCAATGTAGAGAACCCCCAAAAAGGTTTTGGAAAACACATCGTAGATGGCATTGGAAAAAGAGATGGATTCCGCGCTGTCGATGAGAAAGTCTTTGGCGGAGATCCCGTCTATGTAGGTTTTGCCTTTCAGAGCCAGGGTTTTTGGTACCACTCGTCCTGATCCGGAAAATAGCCGTAGTCTATGTCCGTCCTATTTCCCACACCCAGGATTTCACCGCTGGGCGTAAATATATAGATACCTTTCAGGTATGGATATGACTGGAACAGATTTTGACAGATGGTCTGCATCAGGAGGTTTGTCTGGTAAACATCGTAGGCGGTATAGTCTGTATCCTGGGAGACATAATTGTGCAGATCCTCCAAAATAGAATTTTGATTGGAAGAGTCATAATTTACCGCCTCCTGAATGCGCCGTATATCGGCCAGAGTCCGGTTGGTTTCTTCTACAGCCCTCACCATCAGATTTTCCGAGATCTGTTCTGTCTGGTTATCCATCAGCTTGGTATATCTGCTGTAGGTAAACAGGGTGAAAATCAACACCGGTACAATGGAGATAATTAAGAAAATGAACAGCAATTTATTCCTCAGACTCATGGCCCTGACCTCCTGAATAATTGTAACAGGTCAGATACCTGAACCGTTACCGGAAACTTACAGAAAGTATACTATAATTCCCCTGGAAAGTACACAAAATTGTAGAAACATGGTATGATATTTAAAAAGAAAGCGGATTGATTAAATGAAATATCATAGAAATATGTTCTTAACACTGCTCCTGTTATGTATGCTTTTTTTATACGGCTGCAGCCAGGAACAAAAAGAGACTGGAACTGCGAAACAAAAAGACAAAAATATCCATCATGATGTCCGGGTACGACAGCGAGAATAATTTTGGGGAACGGCTTAAGGAATATATAAAAAGAAAAGAGGAATGATGTAGAACTGGACGTCTCCGTTTTGCCGGATGACCAGTACTATGCCTCCCTGAAACTGATGCTGGCTTCCGGAGAAGGGCCCGACATCATAGCTGTGCAGGCAAAGTACGGGGGTGAGAACTCCGTCTATCAGCTGGCAGGGGCCGGATACCTGGAACCGATGTCTGACTTGAAGGGCAAGGTGGTTGAATCGGACGCAGTAAAAGAAAGGGCTCAGCCTGAATGGGGTGCCCTATGCCCTTGGACACGGAAGCTTTTTTGTTTGGGTACTTTTTACAACAAGACCATCTTTGAAGAGTGTGGTCTTCAGGTGCCGGATGACTGGGAAGATTTTCTGAATTGCTGTGAGGTGTTGAAAAAGAAAGGGATACACCCCGATTACCATGGGGGATAAGGAGTGCTATGTCACTCAGTTTGGACTTTACCAATTGGCGGCAAATGTGATCTACCCTGAGAATCCGTATTATGACAGGAAATTGTGGACAGGGAGAGCAAGTTTACAGATGAGGGAACCTGGGATCAGGTGATCTCCATGTATGAGTCCCTGTATGACAAGGAGTATATGGACCCGGATTCCATCAAGATGGGATACCAGACAGCGGTCCGAAAGTTCGAAAAAAGGCGGGGCTGCCATGACTTTCGGTGGTTACAACATTCTCTACGGCATAGATGAGGGCAGAGGGAGAACTTTGGATATTTTCCGCTTCCGGGAAATAAAAAGGGAGATCCGGTCAGGGTGATTGTAACTACGGAAAAGGGTGGATACGCGGTTAATGCCAATTCAAAGAACAAAGAACTGTGCAAGGAACTTCTCAATTCCTATTTCAAGGAATTGCAGGAAAGCAGTTCCCATATTGATGAGCTGTCTTGCTACTATGAGGCCATGGAGAAACGGATACGCTGTCGATGTCTGCAACAGCAACTGGCCTTCCGGCACAGAAAACGAGCTGGAACAGCTTTTTATCCAACTGATAGGATCTGATACATTGAACGTGGAGGATGTGACGGAGGGAACACAGACCCGTCTGGAAGAACTGATTGAACGCTATGGGGATGTAAAGAAGGAAACGTATTCTGACTAGATCGTATGACTTCCGGAAGAGATCGGTTCTACAGGGGGCTGTCCGGAAAAGGCAATCCGGAGGTACTCCCCCGACCATGTCCCATGCAAAGAACCGTACACACAAATTTTTTCTCTTTCCAATTACTACTATATATAATTTTTTGTTGGATGAAAAGAGTAAAAAATTGCGATATCGAGTAAAATATTTATGAATTTTGACATTATGTGCAGGGTTGCCTGGGAATGTGTATGTATACATTGCATAAACGGAAAAAGAGGTCAACTCTGAATAGGAGATCCCGCGCTGTTTCTTAAATACCTTATAAAAATAGGCTGGATTGCAAAACCCTGTGATCTCCAGCACTTGTTCAAAGGGCAAAGAGGTTTGCTCCAGGTAAAAGCAAGCGTTTTCAACCTTGCACGCCTGTACCAGCTCGGTGAAAGTGTTTGTCTATACGGCAAGCGCCCTCTTTTCCTTTGCCGATTTTTTTCCGGTAATCGCTGGGGAGATGTGGTATTTCTTTCGAAACAATCTGCTGAAGTAGGGGTAGTTGGTAAAGCCAACGGAATAAATAATGCTTTTTAAGGGCATATTGCTGTCAGAAATCAGTTCTCTGGCATGTTCCAGACGTATCTGATTAAGGTATTCGATCACCCCCTACTCCCACCTCTTCCTTAAAACGGGAACTTAAATAGGCTGGTGACAGCCCGGCGTACTCGGAAATCTCGGAGAGGTTATCTATTTGGTCATAGTGCTGCTCTAAATATGCAACAGTCCGGTTAATATGTCTGGAGTAAGTGGGGGAAGAGAGCCAACCGGGATCTTCTAGATCAGTGAGCACTCCCATGCGGTAATGAACGTGCATTTGCAGGTTATTTTGTATAGCCTCCCCACTGCTTTAAGAGCGAGGACTGCCGCGCTTTCACAGTGTTCGTAGAATACGGTCAAAAACGGTTCCCATCCAGATGGGTGCAGACTCCCTTGGAAATCTTTTTAATAACGGTGTTTGCTGTATAACAAACGGATTTTTTCCAAAATTGTTCGCCCTCTGTCCTCCTTTTTGGGGAGTTACGGCTTGGATGTCTTCTAGAATAACATCGAGACAAATACACTGCGCTCATTTGGTCTGTTTTGCATATGGCGGGCCTCCCTGCAAATATACTTTGAGTTTTCCTTTATTATAAAGACATGGGAAGTAAAAGCATATGCAATATATTTGCAGTTTTGGTAATTTATTCGCTGTCTATAGGTTCTTCCGGTATTTGCTTGGGGAGATCCCGTGGCTTTTTTAAACACTTTTGTAAAGTAAAAATAGTCGTGATATCCTACCGCTTCAGCGATGGATTCAATGGAGAGCTGTTCATCCTTTAGCAGCTCTCTGGCCTTCTGCATTCTTTTGGCAGTGATATACTCAGAGAAGGAAAGCCCCAGCTCCCTTTTTATGAGGGCGCTCAGATGGCTGGAGCTGATACTGTACTTTTCAGAGAGGAGCGCAAGGCTGATATCCTGCGTGTACCCTTCCTGGATATCGGCGATGATTCTGCTCATCACCGTATTGCTCACCGGGAAAATGTCCTCCTCAGTAGAGGGATAGACTCCTTTGACAGCTCCCTGAAAAAGGCGTGCCAGGATTCCGTTTAACTCCTCCTCTTGAATGGGCTTTAGAATATAGTCAAAAGCCCCATACCGGAGCGCAGCCTTAGCATACCTAAACTCTGCGTAACCGCTGATCAGAACGGTCTGAACCGGGATTTTTCCTCTGAAATCCTGCGCACCAGGTCAATGCCGGAAAAGACCAGGCATCCTGATGTCGGAGAAAAGGATATCCGGGCGCAGCCTTTTGATCTCTTCCAGGGCTGTGATCCGTCTGCAGCCACCCAATGACCCGGAAGGGAAGACCGGATTTTTGGATGAGCTTTTTCAGACCCAGGATAATCCACATCTCATCATCAGCCAGAAATACTTTGAGCATCTTCCGTTCCTCCTTCCTCCACGCTACAGGGGATCACAATGGTGACGCGTGTCCCCACATCCGGGGTACTCTCTATCTCAAAGTTAAACCGATCTCCATAAAAAAGGGTTAAGCGATGGTAGATATTGGCTATCCCAACGCCGCTTTGATCTGTGCCCTGTTTTAGGGACATGAGCAGGGAATTCAGCTTTTTGGCCGGGATACCACAGCCATTGTCCTCTATGGTAAAGCGGATATGGTCAGTGCTGTCCCAGCAGGCACAAATCTCCACGAGACCCTCTGACACCTTCTGCTCCAAACCGTGGAATACCGCATTTTCGACTAACGGCTGCAGCAGGAGCTTTATCACATTTACCTGACGGAGGGATTCCTCCAACTCGATATCCACACTGATTTTCCCCATAAAACGGTATTCTATAATCTTTGCGTATTTCTCTATGTAATCCATTTCCTCTGCTATGGTAGTGATATTTCCGCCCTTTACCGCATACCGGAACAGATGGGAGAGGGACATGGTGATCTCTGCAATATCTTCTACATCATAGTACAGGGCCATATCGCGGATGCACTCCAGGGTGTTGTAAAGAAAGTGGGGATTGATCTGATTCCGGTAGGCCAGGACCTGAGCCTGTTTTTTTGGCCAGCTCGGACTCATACATTTTTTTCTGTGAGAGACGGTTTTCCTCTTCCATCTGTTCACGCACATCCAGCATGTGGTTGAGGCTGGTTGCCACAGTGCCGATCTCATCACTGCGCATCAGAGATATGCGCTGTCCCGGATAAGCCATATCTGTTTTAATAAACACATCAATCAGGCGTATGGGGCGAACCACACTGAAGTAGAAAAAGCAGATCAGAACCAGCAGGAGGAGAAAGGAGGCTGTGTAGGGCAGCAATACAATCCAGCTCCCTGCGTCCTGGCGGTTTAGTTCTCCCTCAGGCAGACGGCTGACCAGGCGCCAGCTGCTGGAAGCGGAATCCTGGATCTGAACGCAGTAGTCTTTTGTGCTTTTGAGCATTTCTGTATTCAGAGTCTGCGGCGGAGCCAAGTCTGTGGAGGCTAGGATGAGATTGTTCTGATCCACCAGATACACCTGGGAATGATCCGTGGAGCGTGCATCTGTCAGCAGACGGCCCAGAGAATCCGGTGAGATCACCAGCACACACATACCCAACTGCTTTGCATACTGTGGGCTATCCAGGTCAAACATCGGAAAGCGGACGGAGTAATAGAGATGTCCGGTATCCTCTGCCTTAAATCCGGCCCCAATCTGCAAATCTTCCACGAGCTGACCCGATAAGCCCGGGATGTGTAATGCTTTTCCCAAACTTGCGATCCGGTCCATTTCCTGATTGTAGAGATAAATGCCTTGATGTCATCCTCCAGCAGCAACGTGTTGGAAAACACAGTGGAAAGATCCTCCATGCTCTGAACTCTGCTCATTGTATCTTGAGTGAGATACTGGCTGGTAGTGGGGGGAGTAGGAGAAGGAGGCAGCCACATTGTAAAGATTGTCAAAAAATCCTCCAACTGGTTTTTCCACCTGGGCAAGGAGCTTGCGGTTTAATTCCAGAGTGTTTTGGCGCACCTTTTTTGCGGCGTACTGATTGGTAAACACAAAGGCGAGCAGTAAGAACAGAGAGATGCACAGGACCAGCACAGACAGTTTTACTGCCAGTTTATTTCTGAATATATTTATCCATTTCATGATTCAGACACCTCTTGTTGATTTACCTTTTCAATCCTTTCCCCATAAAATTTAAAGTTTTTCTGGACCTGACGGTCGATTTTGCTATCCAGCTGCTCAATGCCCAGGGCCTTTAGCCGGGACAAAAAGTATTCGTATTGCTCTTCGAATTCAGCGTCACTCCTGGAAGCGATGATTTTGGATATCTGCTGTTGTTTGAAGTCCGTGATGTCAGTCTGTATCCGGCCCATACTGCTGTCCGCAGGTATATAGTCATTTGGCAGGGCAAGCAGGGTATTGTCAAAAATATACGTATCTTTATATTTCCCCAGTGCACATTCAATCTCCTTGGTGTGGGCTTCGCTGCTGTCCGGACGCGGCGTCGGCAGGATACTTCGCTCCCAGGCAATGTTTCCGAAGTTCCACCATGCGCTGTAACCGGTTTTAACAGAATCCCTGCGCTTTTGCCTGCCCGCCTCTGTGAGGGTGATGGTCCCATCCCCATTCAAGGTGTAGTCAATGCCTTCAAACCCATAATTATTCTTAAGCATTCCCTCATCATCGGACATATAGTCCAGCCAGCGGGCGATCTGTTCCGGGTGCCGGCAGTCTTTGGAGATTAGAGTCTCTATCCAGCCGTTTACCATACGGATATCCCTTCCCAGAACAGGACGCTCTCCGGTATCGGAGAGGATGGGGCCGGATGATACCCACTGCTTAGGATCCATTCCGGTATTTGCAGTATTGCCGATGAAACAGAAGACAGCGCCGCTGGCGATGTAAGACTTGACCTGGGAGTTGCTGATTGCCAGATGCTGGGAGTAAGCATACCCTCTGCGCAGAGCTCTGTTGACAAACTTCAGGCTCTTTTTGGCCTCAGGCTGAAGCCAGCGTTCCTTGTAGTTACCATTTTCATCTACCACTTCAGCTCCGAATGAATTGTTAAGAAAAGCCAGAGTCCACTGTTGGTAGGAGGCTCCATCCATCAGGAGTGGGATTACTTCCTGACCGTCAACGGTCAAATCCATGTCCTTTACCTTTTGAAAAGCCTTGAGAACCTGGGACTCTGTTTGAACATCTTCAAGGTCTAAGCCTGCTTTCTCTAGCAGATCCCGGTTCCATATGACTGCCACGGTTGTACCGTATTGGTCGTAATCCTCGTAATAGCTGGTATTTGTCTTCCAGATTTTCTTTGCGTCCAGGGAGTTGATGTGGGAGGGATAGGAATACCATGCCCCATTTCTGCGAATCAAAGCCTGCTTCATATCCTCAGGGAAATCTGTGAGCAGATCGGAGTCCGGGCAATAACGCTTTAGAAATTCTTCCAGATTCCATACTTTACCGGAGGAGATCAACTGCTGTATGGCAGACGCATCGGTAAGCGCCATGATATCCGGCAGTTCATTTTTAGAAGGAGGAGGGAGAGCGCCCGGTCGGCGTCCTGTGGCGGAATGATTGTTTCCAGCATAAGCCCGGTCTGCTCTGAAATCTCCGCGCTCAGAGTGCCCGCATCCAGGGACCAGTCCGGAACCTCCCAAAAATCCACATCAGAAAACAGAGTCGCTGTCACAAAAGCGGGATTCAAGTCAGTTTTTCCGGTATCCGGGCCGTGGTTCTCTGCACTGCATCCCCACAGAGAGCAAAGTATTATACATAAGAAGGGAATATATTTCTTTAGACAACACACTGTGAAATCTCCTTTCAGGGCCTGATGTCCTTTTTACCAAAGTATGGGGTCAGGTTTCACTAGGGGATATAAACATAATATACAAAAAAGGACAATGTTCAACATGAAAACCGGGGCATACACATTCGTTTATGTAAGAATTTCCAAATAGCCGCCTAAAAATAGGGCAAAATCTAAAAATCAGACAACAAGAATGAATAAATTTACCCGGAAATCAAAAATAATCCTCTTGGAATCGGGAAAGTCTGCTGAGATAATAAAAATATATATAGAAAAAAGGAGCGGATAGAGATGAAAAAGTTGAATGGAAAGAGGCTGGCTGCCGCTGTCATGGCAGGATGTCTGGCCTTTGGATCAATCCCTGTGTATGCCGCAAATACCACCGGGAACTATGCACAGGCCAGGACTCAGATCACAGATCTGACCACAGAGTACGTGACAAACCCCATGGGAATTGACCCGGATTCTATCCATTTTGGATGGAAGATGCAGAGCAATGTAATTGGGTCAGAACAGACAGCCTATCAGATACGTGTCAGCAAGGGCGGGTCTCAGGTTTGGGACAGCGGGAGGGTAGAGAGCAGAGCTTCCGTTGGGATTGCCTATGGGGGAGATGCCCTGGAGGAAGGAACCGTTTATACATGGAAGGTATCTGTGTGGAATGGAGACGGAAAGAAGACAGAGTCTGAGTCTGCCGTTTTCGAGACGGGAGTGACAAACCAGAAGGACTGGGCAGAGACCGAATTCATCCGCATGAACCGGAGTGCCAGGGCTCCCATCTTCCGCACAGAGCAGGAGCTTTTAGAGGGCAGTGAGGTGGCATCTGCCAGGCTCTATATCACTGCTATGGGAGTCTATCAGGCTTACGTAAACGGAAACCAGGTAGTCGTAAAAAACAGGGGATGAGACGGAATACCATCACATGAACCCTGGATATGGAAACGGACAGGTGAGCCTGGGATATCAGACCTACGATGTGACTCCTTACCTGAAGGATCAGGGAAGCGCCGCTGTATCCATACTGGCGGGGACAGGCTGGTACAACGGAATGGGCTCCACTGCCTCCCAGCCGGCGGTGAAGGCTATGATGAAAATCACCTATGAGGACGGTGAGGTTCAGACGATCAAAACCAATACGGCTGACTGGAAGGGAACCCTGGACGGCCCAATTACCGGAAACGGTGTTTACTACGGTGAGGACTACAATGCCCAGATGGCTGAGGCGCTGGGGGACTTTACCCAGGCCGGCTACGATGACAGCCAGTGGGCGGACGGGGAAGAAAAAGTTCAGATACCAGTCATTGAGAGCAACTTTGCTGTGCAGAGTGCCAAACATGTGAGACTGCTGGTAAAAGAGACAGGGCCTGCCGTAAAGGAGGACAAGGAAAACCGTCTGCAGATCATGGAACTGGAGCTCTTGGATGAGAACGGGAAAAAATGTGGCGGTAAATGGCTCTGCAGACGCCTCTGACAAGGCGGTAAACAATACGCAGTGGAACCCGGGCAATCTGGTGGATGGGGATACGGGAATGGACTCTGACAGGGGTTACACCTCAGACATGCTTGGAAGCGGTCAGAGCGCGCTAAAGCTTCAGACTCCCTCTCCATTACCCTGGATTTTGAGGAAGCGGTTTCCTTTCAGACTCTGAAAATGTACCCCAGGCTGGGCAAGGAGCCTATCTCTGGCAAGGAGTGTGTCAATTATCCCAAGACGTACTGTCTTCAGGTATCGGAGAATGGCACAGACTGGACGGATGTGGATATCCCCGGATCGGCGCCCTCCCAGACAGAAGGGGGGAGAGCTGGTATACGGTTCAAAGCCTGCCCAACACCATTGCCTACCCCGCAGATGCAGAGACGGCTATCCATACAGGATTTAACACACCGGTCACTGCAAAGGATCTGAGAATCCGTGTCTCTGAGATCGGACCCGCAGGGCAGGACAGCGAGACACTTCTGCAGATCATGGAGCTGGAGCTTCTGGATGCAGCCGGGAACAACTTGGCTGCGGGCCTGGTGCCCACAGCGTCCAATCACTGGGAGCCCGCCGACCAGTGGAATGTGGCCCGTCTCACCGATGGGGATCTGGGGACCGTTTCGGATGCTGGCTATACATCTCAGGTGCTGGACCGCAGCGGTCTTGGCTCCTTTAAGCTGGATACACCTATTACAATTGATTTTAAGTTTGACAAGGCTGTGGAGATCTCTTCCATGAAAATATATCCCCGCACCAAGCAGGATTCCATTGTATCCGGAATTTGCTCCAATTATCCAAAGGTTTTCAGTGTACAGACTTCTGAGGATGGTGGGGAGACCTGGACAGACGTACTCACAGATGTAGATACCGGGCAGGTAAAGAACACCTCCATGTTCGGTGCGCAGCGGTTGTCGACTGCCTCCTTTGCAGGGGAGATCCGTGCGCAGGAGGGGATGCCGGGAAGGATTTTGGATAAGTATTCAAAGACTCCGGTTTCTGCTGTTCTGTATACAGGACAGGCAGAAGAGTCTTCCTATGCAGGCGGCGAGATTGCGGTAGACCGATATATTGCGAATGAAAATTCAGAGGACCCCTTATACTCCGGAAAGTTTGAGAAAGTGCAGGGGGATAACATTTTTGGAGAGAATGGAATCACTCTGAAGAAGGGCCAGACAATGATTTTAAATCTGGGCCAGAATATGACAGCGATTCCTGAGGCAGAGTTTTCCGGTAAGGAAGGCACTGTACTGACTATGCAGTTTGCGGAGATGTTAAATGACGGCAGTTCAGCCGGAAACGGGGCAACCCAGGCGGACGGCCCGAAAGGTTCCCTGTACCAAAAGAGCCTGCGCTCTGCCCGCTCCGCAGTGAGGTATACCTTTGCGGGGAGGGAGAAGGAGCACTATCAGACAGCAACCTCCTTCTTCGGCTATCAGTATGTGGGCATCACAGCAACCGATGATGTGACGATTTATTCCCTGAGGTCCAGGGCGCTGTCCTCTGTGAGTGACCAGACAGGATACATTGAGACAAACAATGAAAATGTAAATAAGCTGTTTTCCAACACCCTTTACGGGCAGCTGAGCAATTATTTTACCACCTCCACAGACTGCCCCCAGAGAAATGAGCGTCTGCTCTGGACAGGGGACACACAGGCATTTGCCCAGACGGCAGTGTACAACTTTGACTCCGTTCCATTTCTAAACGGACTGCAGGAAATCTTTAGTGAAAATGCCTGGATCAAGGGATATGCACCTGCTGTTGCAGATGATCTGGGAGGCTTTTTCAGCAACTGGGCTGCCGGATGGAGCGATGTCCTGGTGATTGATCCCTGGACGCTTTATCTGCAGACAGGGGACAAGGGGATTCTGGAGAAAAACTGGGACGTGATGGTTCATTATATGGATTATCTCCAGAACAACGAGCGTGGTGCAGATCAGGCGCCGATTCCAAATAATGCAAGGAACTTTGGGGACTGGCTCTCCTTCCAGGGAACCAGCGTGGAAGTGATCTATGACTATTATTATGGGTATATGGCCCAGCTGATGGGAAAAATGGCAAAGATAGTGGGTGATCAGGAGAAAGAGGCAGTCTACGGACAGAAATTTAAGGCAATCAAAGAAAAATTCTTAAAACCCATGTTACCTTTACAAATGGCAGCCTGACCATAAAGTCGGGTGAGGGAAATAAGGACTTCCAGTTTATGTACAGCGCCGGAAAAGGCGGAGTTTGGGAGAACAATTCCCAGACCTCTCTTCTGTGGATGCTGAAGCTGGGCTTCTATGACAGTGAGGCCATGCGGAAGTCAGCGGCAGACCTTCTGGGCAAGAACATTCGTAACGAAAAGCCGGATTCGGGAAGTGGCCGTAGCCAGTACGTCAAAAACACATTAGCAACAGGATTTTTAGGGTCGAATGTAATTACACCTGTGCTGTCGGATATCGGAAACTCCGATGTGTCCTATGATCTGCTGCTTCAGGACAGTCAGCCCTCCTGGCTGTTTGAGGTAAAAGCGGGGGCCACCACCATCTGGGAGCGCTGGAATTCCTACACACCGGGCGTGGGCTTTGGGGACAGTGAGATGAATTCCTTCAACCACTACGCTTACGGCTCTGTGGTTGCGTGGATGTACCGCTATATGGCTGGTATTGCGTCAGACGAAAATGCCCCTGGATTTAAGAATACAGTGCTTCAGCCCACTCTGGATAAGGGAGAGAAGTATAATGAGGAACAGCGGATCAACACTGTGGACGCCTCCTACGAATCCTACTATGGCAAGGTTGAGTCCTCCTGGAGAAGCCAGGATGGAACGCTTGCATCCTATCATACCATTGTGCCGGCAAATACCACAGCCACTCTCTACCTTCCCGTGGAAGAAAGTGCAGTGAGCAAGTTTAAGAATATGACAGGTGTAGAATACAAGGGAATGACAGAGCATAACGGATTACGCACAGCTGAGTTTTCACTGGCATCCGGAGGATATGACTTTACCGTAGAGGACGGCAGACATTCGGCAGCTTATTCAGAAGGCTATACAGGAGGCGATGAGCCGCAGCCCACGGTTAGTGACGTTAAGGTAAGCCCCTTAGAAGCAATGGTGGAGAAGGGAAAAACACAGCAGTTTGAAGCGGAGGTAACCGGAGAAAACAGCCCATCTCAGACAGTAACCTGGAGTGTAAAGGGAGCGGAAAGCAAAGACACAGGTATTACCCAGGAAGGGCTTCTGACAGTAGGGGAAGATGAGACAGCTAAGGAATTGACAGTGACAGCAGTATCCGTGATGGATACCAGCAGGGCAGGAACTGCGAAAGTAACCGTAACCGGTGGAACTGCAGTGATCCCTCCGGAAGAAGTAAAAGTATCCTCCATTACAGTCAAAGCCAGTGACAACAGAATTTTTGTAAACGATACTGCAGTCGTACAGGCGGCCGTACTCCCGGCAGATGCGGCCAATAAGCAGGTGGTTTGGACAAGCTCGGATGCTTCCGTTGCGTCGGTGGATGCCAGAGGCGTTGTGACCGGTAAAAAGCAGGAAGCGTAACGATTATCGCTGCTGCGGCTGATGGAAGCCAGGTGAAAGGCTCCTGTAACATCAAGGTTGTCAGGCCCACAGTGAAGCTAAATGCGAAATCTGCAAAGCTGCAGGTGAAAAAGTCCACAAAGGCCGTCAAAGCATCCGGGCTTCAGGCAGGAGACCGCATAGAAAAGTGGACAAGTTCCAAAAAATCAGTGGCGGCTGTGGATAATAAAGGTAAGATCCGTGCCAGAAAGACGGGTACTACAAAGATCACGGTTTACACCAAAAAAGGTGCAAAAGCGGTCATGAGACTGACGGTGACAAAGAAGCCGGTGAAGACCACAAGCATAAAGGCAAATGTTAAGAAACTGACCCTCAAAAGGGAGGCAGCTATCAGCTGGAGGTGACCAGAAAGCCGGTCACTGCCCTGGACAAAATCACTTACAAGTCTTCGAAAAGTCTGTGGCAGCCGTGAGCGGCAAAGGTAAAATACAGGCGAAAAAGAAGGGGAAGGCAGTCATTACCATTCGGACAGCGAATGGGAAGAAATACAGGGTAAAAGTGACAGTCAGATAGTGAAACGAAGCTTGAAATTGAAGTAAAAAGAAAATAAAGATGAGAGCGGGGGTTCTACGCGGCACCTTCCGCTCTCATCTCTATTTAGGTGAGAATTCTTCTTACGTGATTGACAAGAAAAAGCAGTGATATAGTTAAGCTGATTTATATAAATATGCTTAACTATATGGAGGCTGACATGAATATAAGAGACATCTTAAATCAATACTATTATGATACAACCGTCTGTGACCTCCGCCAGCTTGGCAGGACCGGAGGCGGAGAGTTGTCCTACAACAGCATCATGTACCTGGATGTGATTTCTTATCAGCAGAACGATAAGGGATGTACAGTGAGCAGTTTAGCCAAAACACTGCATATCTCCAATTCAGCAGCCACCTTAAAGGTCAATGAGCTGGTGAAAATGAATCTGGTCAGGAAAACACGCAGCGAGACAGACCGGCGGGTGGTTTATTTGAGCGTAACCGATGTGGTTGCCGACCATCTGAAGAGCTATGACAGTCCTTTCGAACGGGCAGTCCAAGCTGTAGAGCAAAAATTCAGTGCCCAGGAGATCAGAATTTTTTGCTCGGTGCTAATGATGTTTACCGAAGAGTATAAAAAGGAAATTTGATATGACACAACAGAATCAGATATTTGAAACCATGTCCCCTAACCGTCTTTTTATGCGCTGTGCCATTCCCAGTATGGTCAGTATGGCAGTGAGCTCTCTGTACACCATTGCGGACGGTATTTTTGTGGGGCGCTTTGTGGGATCAGCCGCACTGGCTGCCATCAATCTTGTCATGCCGGTTATCACCATCAGTTTCGCCTTTGCGGACATGATTGCTGTGGGTTCCGCCGTACAGATTGCCATTCGTCTGGGAGAGAAGAGAAATCAGGAGGCCAGCCGTATCTTTACCGTGTGCTCACTTTTGATTGTGGCAATGGCATGTATTATCGGGCTGGCGGGATATTTTGGAGCGGAACCGCTTCTGAATCTCATGGGAGCAGACACTGAGGTCACGGCTCTGGCGGTGGAATATACCAAGGTGTTCGCAGCCTTTGCACCGTTTATCATGGTGTTTTTTGCGGTTGATAACTATTTGAGGATATGCGGATGTACACTACAGCATGATGCTAAATATTATTACAGCCCTTCTAAACATTATACTGGACTTTGTTTTTAGGTGTACTGCACCTGAGTGTGGGTGCGGCGGCGCTGGCATCCTGCCTGAGCCTGACACTGGGAACGGTGCTGGGATACTGGCCGTTTTTGAGGAAAAGGCTGCCACTGCAGTTTATACGGGGAAAAAATCCAGTACAGAATGATCGGAAACATCCTCTACAATGGTTCTTCCGAGTTTTTTTCCAATGTGGCGGGTTCCATTTTGATGATCATTATGAACAGCATCCTGCTCTATCTGTCGGGCTCTATGGCCGTGGCGGCATTCTCCATTGTCCTGTATGTCGACAGTATCGTCACATCCCTGTTGTATGGGATGACAGACTCCATGCAGCCAGCCATCAGCTATTGCTATGGAGCCAGGCTGCGCCGCCGAATGTTTGTCTTAGAGAAAAGGGTTCTGATAGCCGGAGCTGTGATCTCTGCGGTGACCTTAGCAGGAATGCGCATGGGTGGGGATCTGATTATTTCCCTATTTATCCAGGAGAATGATCCGGCTTTGCTGGAGATGAGTCTGCGTGCAATCAAGCTCTTTTCCTTCACCTATCTGACAAGCTGGATCGGGGTGGGGCTTGGCGCCTTTTTTACAGCGGTAAACAAACCTGGGATATCCCTTGGCATATCTATGGGACGGGCGCTGGTTTTCCCGGTTTTGGCTCTTGCTGTTCTTACCCCTGTCCTGGGTATGGACGGTGTGGGGTTACGCCTGCGGTCAGCGGAGGACTGGCGGCGATTGTGGCAGTTTGTTTTTGGTGAGGTTTCTGCACAGAGAAAAATAATGCACAAAAGAGAGCGCTGGAAATAGCAGCGCTCCTTAAGATATTTATGAAATTACTTTATTGCTGGTCTTTTCATACAAGAACTTTTCGGGCAAACTGATATGGAAGCCAACCGCCAGGCTCCGGAAGTTGTCCGGTGTGATGGTCTGGGTCTTAAGGGGACTCATGGAGAGCACCTTGATCAGAATTTCGGCAGATTTTTCGATGGTGTGCATGAGGCCAAAGGTCAGGTCAAAATCCTCACCGGAACAGAACATTCCATGGTGTGCCCAGATTGCTGCATTGTAGGTCTCCATCATCCTGCTGGTGGCTACTGCGATATCCCTTCCGCCAGGCACCATCCAGCCGATGACGCCAACACCCTCCGGAAAGACAACCGACACTCTGTAGCCATTTCCCAAAAGTTCCCTGGTAAACACTTCGTCATTTAAAGGAAGAACAAAGGTCAGTGCAATGGTATTGGTGGTATGTGCGTGGTAGATGACTCTGTGCGTTCCGCCGCTGGTGCGCTTTCTCACCTCATGGTTCATCAGGTGGGTGGGCAGCTCGCTGGTGGGACGCCCGCCCTCCACAAGACCCCAGCGGATGCGGTAGTTCTCACCGGCTTTGTCCAGTTCGATAATAGCCAGGCAGGCCTCGGGATCTACGATGATGTTTCGAAATATTTACCGCTTCCTGTCACCAGAAAGAACTCTCCGCCAAGCCCCCCGGCACCTTGGCACCGATAGGCAGCCAATCCTCGGAGGTATTCAGCCTTGGCCGGATGTCCTCCACTTCCGCTGGTTTTAAACGGTAGGAGAGGTTGCCGCCGTTTCTCTCATGCCAGCCTTGCTGGTATCCGTCATCCGCCATCTTAATAAAACCCTTCATAAACTTAGAATCTAAAATCCTCATAAAAATCCCCTTCCCTGTATAAAAAAACTTGATTTGTGTTTAGTGTTGACAATAATAATGTTTGATTGTGTTGAATATATTTGTTTTATGTTGATTTCATTATAACTCAAATTTAGAAAATGCAAGTAAAATAGTTGACAAATAAAAAGAGAAGGCTTTAATTTTTCTATACCATTTGTCTATAAGGGAAATATAACCCTGCTGAAATCTATTTACAGTAAACTTTCCCCTTAAAAAAACAATATTACCATGTACAAATGCGCTGATTTTGATATTATGTATAGTAAACTGGAATATTTATAAGAACTTGAAGACTTGTTTACCTAAAAAGGAGCAGCGCGATACATATGAAATTGGGGAAGTTAAATAAAATAATGGCGGCGGCAATCGTCCTGTCCCTGATCTCGTCCGCATCTGTCCAGGCAGCACCGCAAAAAGAAACGGCGGCAACGGAGACAGAGACAACAGCCTCAGAAAAGCATGAGACCGAGCGGCAGACAGAGACCAAACAGACAGAACCTCAGACTTCGGCCACGGAGCCTGTTACAGAGCCAATAACAGAGCCTGTCACGGAGCCCTCCACAGGGACTTCCGATAAGGATAAGAAGAAAGATAAGAACAAAAATATTGTTGAAGAAATCCTTTCAGATACCGGCGAGTTGCTGGTGGGAAATGACCATACAGGGGAGGTGGTTGAGCAGGTTCTCTCTGAAGAAGAGACAGAGGAGACAGAGGAAACTGAGGGGACAAAGCCTACTACCAACGAACAGCTGTTGGAATCACAGGTAATCGTAGATCCCCCTACAGTGGAGGAAACATTTCGTTTTATGACTGTGGAGGCCAAGTATGCGATTTCCAGGAGAGCTGGAGTGCGCTTCTACAAGGAAGCGGACAGTAAAGCGGACAGGGTTGGAAGCATTGGAAGAAAAGGAATTATCTATCTTCTCTCTGAGAAAGAAAATGGATGGTATTTTGCTGAGTCAGGGTCTGTTCGTGGCTTCGTACAGAAAAAAAAGACTTAATTTTCGGAACAGAGGCAAAGGAGTATGTTAAGAAAATAGGTGAGAGCAAAATGATCACAGCTTTCCCGCTGGTGGAGAGAATGAAGAATCCGGCTCTGACTTATACGAAGACTACAGCCTATGAAACCGTAGTGGAAAAGAATTATGGCATTGCAAGAGATGACCTGAATATTCTGGACGATATACCTGAGGAGACCGAGAAGAGCCGCAAAGACACAGATGAAAAAAGAGGATGACGGTAAGAAGGATCTGAAGGAACTGGAAGTATCCGGGGAAGATGAGAGCGAGACCGATAAAGAGCTGGAGGAAACAGAGACAGAACTTGAAGCGGATCAGGAAACAGAGTCCAAAAGCCAGGTGGAGTCTGAGGTGAAAAACGGTGAGGAGAACCAGGAATCTGAAGTCAAAGAACAGGTGATTACAGATGAGACCGAGAATCCGGCCAGGGAGGTCGTGCTGGACGGACAGGCCCAGGAGGAAGGTTCGGCAGAAAGCGAATCCGAATCTGAAAGTGAGAGCAGCGAGAAACCGCCAAAGGAGGAAGAGGCCTCAGATCAGGACAACTTAAAGGACGATAAGGACAATAAGGAAAGCAAGGATAAAAAAGAAAAAGAAGGCACGCAAGCCCAGGACAGTTGGTACCCTGGCAGAGGATGGACTTTGCTATATCCTGGAGGATGCAGGGAACGGATGGGTCTTTGTGGAGTCCGGTGATGTGCGGGGATTTGTGAAAAAACTGCGCTCGTCAGAGGGAACAGGGCTAAGAAACAGGTGAAAAGGGACGGGGAGGAGAAATTGGCCCTGGCCAAAGAAATCATTGCGCCGGAGGAGAACCGGGCCTGCTATTACACGCTTACTTCTATCCAGGAGGCATCTGTTTCCGGTTTGATCCGCTCTTCAATGATCGATTTTGCCGGACAGTTTGTGGGCAACCCATACGTATGGGGCGGCACCAGCTTGACCAACGGAGCGGACTGCTCGGGATTTGTACAGAGCATTTATGCAAAGTTCGGCTACTCCCTTCCGCGTGTGGCGGAGGATCAGGCACAGGTGGGGATGAAGATCCCTGTGGAGAGCGCCCAGCCCGAGACTTAATTTTCTATGCGAGGAATGGTTATATCTACCACGTGGTTATGAGCATGGGCGGGAATCAGACTGTGGAAGCCCAGAGCAGCGCCACAGGTATTGTATATGGAACAGTGAACTACACCAACGCGGTTTGGGCAGTGAGACTTATCTCCGACGAGGATACAGATGTTCTGGAGAAGATCCGCGCCAACGGAACGGGGGACAGTACTATAACAACGAGTATACTACCACAGAGGGTTACACCTATGGGAAGTACTTGGGCAACTTTAAGCTTACGGCCTACTGCGCATGTCCGATCTGCTGCGGTGTATGGTCAGGCGGACCTACGGCCAGCGGCCTTATGCCGGTAGAGGGGCGTACAGTTGCCATGGCAGGTGTTCCCTTTGGGACAAAGCTGATCATCGGCGATATGGTCTATACGGTTGAGGACAGGGGAACGCCTTACGGTCATGTAGATGTTTTCATGAACAATCATCAGGATGCAGTGGTATTTGGCGTACAGCATTCAGATGTGTATTTAGCGGATGAGTAAGAAACAGACAGAGATAGAAGAAATAAAGGAGCTGCTATTCTATGGCGGGAATTCGGTATGGAGAGGCAGCATGTAAAAGGTAAGAGTGAGGCTCCTGTCACAATGACAGGAGTCTCTTTGACTGCCGGGACCAATACAGACCCTTATGAACATCCTCATATTTTCATCGTTTTTTACTGGTATAATCTGTAAGCGGAAACTATAGTATAGCAGTTGCCGCATTTGGGAGTATGCGGCACTGCTGTAGGAAAAGCAAATGTGCTTAAAACACAGAATTAAGGAGGGTAAAATTTGAGAAGAAAAAGATGGATCTCAGGAATATCGTCTGGCGTGATGGTGATGTCCAGTGTATTTACAGGGACGGGCCTGCCGGCGCTGGCAGAGGGACAGAACAGCAGGTATCCAATGTAACGGTAGTGACAGATGATTTAGCCGGAACGGAAAATAACGTTGACACAGAAAAAGAAATCACAGATGCAAAGATCGTATTTGACTCAGAGGGGATGTGCTGAAGGAAGGCGAGAGCGTCACAGCCTCCCTGGTTGCCACTCAGAAAAACGGTCAGTCCGTAGAACTGAGTGATGTAGTGTACTCTGTAAAAGGCGGTACTGCCATAGAGGTGGAAGGAAACCAGATAAAAAGGGCTTGTGAAAGAACAGACAGCGATTCTGGAGGCCTCCACATCCGCGGGGCTGGATCAACTGGCAGTCGACTTTGACAGCTCCAGGCTGAGGGGGGGATCTTGTGTTTAGCGATTCCTTTGATACTTCGGAGAACCCTCTTTTGGAGGGACTTACCATTGAGGAGGGAAGAGTAAAGGCGGTCAAGGAGAGCCGGGTGATCAATACAAGCCATATAGATGAATTTAAGGGATTGAACGGATATGTGGTGAGCGGAAGATTTGCGATTGAAGAGAATGCGGCGAATATTGCGTTTGCAGCCTCGGATGATTCCAACTTCTATTTCTGGCAGTTTCGCTCAGACACCAATGTTCTGAAACGCCACACAAATATAAACGGAGTGGCTGCCCAGTATGGTACTGAGACAGCCCTGACCAATCTGAAGGGACCCGGCGAGGAAAACTCTTTTGCCATTGCTTTTGTGGGGAACAAGATCTTTACCTATCTGAACGGAGTCCGTGTGGATGTGTGCGACGCAAGCCCTGATCTTGCCGCAGCCGGATCTGTGGGTGTGAGAAATGGCCTGCAGGAATCATTCTACTTAAACGAGATCTCTGTAGGAGAGAATTTTTGGCCTGAAGGTAGACCGGGAGGTGACTGTTGAGAAACCGGATCTGCAGGAAATTGTGCAGGTGGAGGTAATTTCGGATAGGACAGTGGATGTGGGCACCTCCTACGAGGATCTTGCCCTTCCAGAGACAGTGGCTGTAAAGCTGGAGTCCCAAGATACACTGGAACTGCCAGTTGCCTGAATGGTGTCTATGATTCCCAGACAGAGGGAACCTATGAGCTCTATGGCATTGTGGATGTGCAGGACCTGTGCCTCAATACCCAGGGGTTGAAAGCAGGTATCAGGATCAATGTGAGCAGCGCAGCTGAGATAGACACGGCAGAAGCTCCCGCAAGTGTGCAGGTGAATTACGGAACAACAGATGCCCAGGCCAAAGAGGCTCTGGCGAAAAGTATTCTGGTCCACTATACAAACGGAAGAATAGGCTATGTACCTGTGATCTGGACAGCTCCTGAAACCTATGATGGGACAGCAGCAGGTGACTATATTTTTACAGGGGTGCTGGATACCCAGGAAATACTGGAAGATGAGGGAGCACAAGCGCTCCAGGCAACGGTTACGGTGCTTCCCCAGGATCAGACAGCGGGGATACAAACTACAGAACTTAACCAGGCGGTACAGCTTGCAGATGAGATTGACACAGCGGGCTTTACCAAGGAAACAGCTGATGCATTGAGCAGCGCACTGGAAGGCGCCAAGAGCGCACTGGAGACACAGGAGAGCCAGGAGAGCGTAAATACAGCACTGGATGCCCTCAAGGCAGCCGTAAACGGACTGGCAAAAGAAGTCTGTGAACACGGCAATGTTAAGGAGGTTACTGTAAAAGAGCCGTCATGTACGGAAGAGGGAAGCATACACTTTGTGTGCGAGCTATGCAATAAGACCATAAAGACAAAGACGATTGACATGACGGAGCATGAGCTGGGGCAGTGGACCATTGTGAAAGACCCTACCATGGATGAGGAAGGCCTCATTGAGCGTAAATGTAAGAACTGTACTTACACAGAGCAGGAGCCTGTTGCTAAACTGATTGCCCGCGAGGTTACCTTCCTGGATGCAGACGGCATCCGCATCGGGGACGTGGTTAGGGTTCCCGACGGTACCGCGGCCCAGGCACCGGCAGCTCCAGAGAGAAAGGGTTATCAGTTTGCCGGATGGAGCGAGTCCATTGAGAAGGTCACAAAGGATATGACCGTAACCGCCCAGTACACCCCTATCGCTTACAAGATTATCTACGAGGGGCTTGAGGGCGCCCAGAATCCCAATCCGGCGGAATATACCATAGAGGATACTGTGGAGCTGAAGGACCCAACCCGTGAGGCCTACACCTTTGAGGGATGGTACCAGGGTGAGACGCGTATTACACAGATCAGCAAAGGGAGCACAGAGGACCAAACCATCACAGCCAAGTGGAGGGCCAATGTCCAGAAAGATATCAAGAATACAACGGTCAGCGGTCTTAGCACTAAGACGGATACCGGCGCTGCCATTACCCAGAAGCCTGTGATCAAAGACGGAGAGGTCACTTTGGTGGAGGGCAAGGATTATACCCTGGCTTTCACAGATAACAACAAACCTGGGACCGCCAAAATAACCATAACGGGAATCGGGGACTATACGGGGCACCACAGAGGCCGCCTTTGTGATCAAGGCTAAAAAAAGGCAAGGTGTACACAGTTGGCAAGTACAAATATAAGGTGACAAAGGTACATTCCAAGTACGGTACCGTTACACTGACCAAACCCTTAAAAACAACGATCAAACACGCTAAGATACCGGATGCGGTACAGATCGGAAGCTACACCTACAAGGTGACGGTGATTGGATCAAAGGCATTCCAGAATAACCAGAAACTGAAGCTGGTGACTGTTGGCAAGAATGTGAAGACCATCGGCGCATTTGCATTCCGCAATTCCAATCTCCTCCGAAAGATTACAATGACCGGAACAGCGCTCACCTCCGTGGGCAGACAGTCTCTGTCAGGTATCCGGGCCAAAGCGTTGATAAAGGTTCCTTCATCAAGAAAGAAACTGTACTCCAGACTATTCAGCGGAAAGGGACAGACTATCAGGATTTCATAAACGAACTAAGTCTCTGACAAGGAGTACAAAAATACCCGTGCACTATATTGGTGTAAGGGTATTTTTTGTACTCTTTTTGCGCTTCTGATTTATCCTAGATTTAATAACCTAAAAATCCCAATATATTACAATTTTTTAGAAAAATAAATTACAAAACCAAAAAAATTACCCCGAATCGAAAAATCTTACTCTATTCAAAATATATAAGGATTGATATTCTGGGTGTGGATCGTTTGTGAATAATTTATGTCATAGTATTCATAAAACGTTAAGAATTGGGTAAAGGCAGCTTGCACAAAGAGACAGACAGGTCCTCATTGTGCAAAAAAGAAGAGGAGGTTAAAAGATTTGAGAAAGAAGAAAATCATTTCCGGGATGATGGCAGCTGTGATGGCGGCGGTCAGTGTGTTGACAGGAACCGGTTTTTCCGCTCAGGCGGCTGGTGGAAATACGCCCCAGATCAGCCTGCGGAACTGAAAGTGGAAATGCTGAGGGAGGCTTATGGACTCAACACAAAAGATCCGGCGCTTTCCTGGGTGGTGAACGATCAGGATCAGAATGAGGTGCAGACAGCTTACCAGATACAGGTGGAAAAGAGATTGGGCGATTTTGATTTGGAAAAGGAGCGGCTGATCGATACCGGATGGGTGGAGTCCAACGAAAATACATATGTACATTTGAGTGACACCGTAGAAAATGCGGCCGATCTTTTCGAAGATAATGAATTGTACTTCTGGCGGGTGAGGACAAAGGACAAGGCAGGCGCAGAGGGTGCCTGGTCTGAGCCAAATTCGTTTATGACAGATATAGCTGCTGAGTGGCAGGATACAACAGGAATCTGGGCAGATCCGAACGCAAATGCGGAAAAAACCCTGTGGACCAACTATACGGCCACATTTGACATGAAGATTACGTCAGGAAACGCTCTGGCAGTTCTGGCGCGGACAGAGCAGTCCACCAAGACCGGATACATGCTTCAGTTCCGGGACAAGGATAATATGATTAAGGCACACAAGATCGACAGTGGAACAGTGAACTCCACACCATTTAAGGAGCTTTCACTAAGCGATGCTGGGGTTACGCTGCCGGAGGGAGAGGAGTTTGGCGTAAAGATCCAGGCGGATGGTTCTCTGCTGAATATCAGCATAAGAACCGGGGAGAGCGATGCGTATGTGGAAGTGGGGACGATCGATATCTCCAAAGCGGGAAATATTCTGGACGGGACCATAGGTTTCCGTACAGGAAGATCGGAAGCCGGAACGATCCGCAACATGAAGGTGACGGCTGAGGATGGTACGGTGCTCTATGAATCCACATTTGGCCAGGACGACAAGATGTTCGCTGGCTGTGGTGTAAGCGACGGAAGCCTTCAGGTTGGCAACAGTGTCTTTGCAGTCTATGGGGGGATCTGACGAAGGTGGGCTTTGACTGGACCAATTACACGGTGGAAGAGACACTTCAGACCACGGGTAATGTCTACACCTTATTCCGCTTTGCCGCAGGCAAAGAGGCGGCATATATGTACATGGTGAATCCTGCAGAAAATGTGATGGCATTCTACACAAGAGCCAATGTCAGCAGTCCGCCTGCGCATGTTACGGACATTGACCTGACAGACATGGTAGCTCTGGATGCGCAAAAGCCTTTAAAATCAAGATCACTTCGGAGGGAAGTGCTGTCAATACCTGGCTGGATGCGGATGCCGCAGACGGTAAGGATGAATGGGTGCTGGTAGATGAAAACAGAGATGTGAGCAGCTTCGGCTACGGAGCGGGATATGTAGGCTTCCGCACGGATACAGATTCTGAGGTGATTGTGAGCAATGTAACTGTAACGGATAAAAATGGGAACGTACAGTACCAGAGCAATTTCGCCGAGGAGAATCCATTCTCCGACAGCAGTGTGAAAGACGGAGTCCTGGTCATTCCGGGCAATCTAAAATCCTGCTCCATTTTCAGCCCCATAGGAAGCAAGCTTAAGAATCAGGGGAGATATACCTTCCTGCGCAGCCCCAAGCTCAACTTTGAGGATGAGGGTAAGGAGATTGAGAAAGTCATCGTAAGCGCAGCCTGCCGGGGAACCGGTACGGACAGGGGCATCATCTATGATCTCTATATGAACGGAACCTGTCTGGGAGCCGGTTCAGGCAGGGAACTGAACAATGTATCAAGCTTTGGATACAACAGCGGATACCGCCAGGTATACTATAACTCCTATGATGTGACAGAGCTGCTGGGAGCAGCAGATGCCAATGTAATCAGTGCGGTGGGCAACTCAAGGGATGGCGCACGCAGTATTCTCATCCAGGCTACCGCCTTCTATAAAGACGGTACAAAGGAGATTATCTGCAACAGCGGCAGGGACAAAGACCAGTGGAAAACCCTTGATGGAACCAATGCTTTCGGGGATGACGGAAGCGGTATTGGAACAGGATATGTGCAGGTACTCCACGACAATTACAATGCAAAATTTTATCCCTTCGGATGGCAGAATGTGGACTATGATGATACAGAATGGTCTACCAGCCACAAAACATTTACATTGGCAGACAATACAACAGGGACAACAGGAGCTGTGCTGTATCCCTTCTCCTCAGAAAATGCGCTTCGCTTTGAGACAAGAGAAGAGACAGAACGCATCTATGAGAACGGAACCAGCCTGATTGTAGATCTGGGTAAGGAGATCATCGGCGGTCTGAAGGTTAACATTGACAGTGCGTCAGCACAGACAGTGACAGTCCGCATGGGCGAAGAGTTAAACAGCGACGGCAGTGTAAGAAACAATATGCGGGCTCTCCAGGGTGGGGCTTATGAGGACAAGTGGACCTTGGCAAAGGGAATAAATCCCTTTGAGACCGTGACCATGAGGAACTTCCGCTATGTAGAATTGACCGGCCTGGATGATGAGACGAAAGCAAAGATGATGGAAGATTTAGACTGCGTCAACGGCTGGGCCATACAGCAGACCTTTGATGAGGATGAGTCATCCTTTAAGGCTACGGACAAAACAGAGGCGGCGACTTTGATGAACCGTTTGTACGAGTTGTCGAAATACACTATTAAGGCCACCAACCAGGATCTGTTTGTAGACTCACAGGCAAGGGAGCGCGCAGCCTACGAGGGAGACCTTCTGGTGAACTCCAATACCAGTTACGCCATGAGCGGCAACTATTCACTGGCCCGCCATTCTAATGAGTGGCTGATTGACAATCCCACATGGCCCAATGACTACAGCCTGTTCTCTGTGGAGATGGCATATTGGGACTATATTTACACAGGAAATACGGATTCTATCAGCGAACAGTATGAGGCTCTGAAAAAGAAACTGACGGTTAAAATGGACGGGGCAGCTGATGAATCCGGTCTGATGAGAGTAAAGGGATCTCAGGCAGGAGGCACTTCCCTCATTGACTGGCCCACCTCAGAGAGGGACGGGTATGTGGGCAGCACTTACGATGTTGTAATCAACAGCGAATATGTTGGCATTTACAACCGGATGGCCCAGATCAGCGAAGCGCTTGGAAATACGTAGGATGCGGCAGCTTACATGGAAAAAGGCTGATCAATTAAAGAGTACGCTGATTCAGTACGCATATGATGAGGAAAACGGATGTTTCTACGACTCTTTGGATGGAAACATGAACCCAACCAAGCATTCCTCCATGCATGCAACTGCCTATGCGCTGAACTATGGAGTCTATACAGACCAGGATATGGCAGACCGCATGGCTAAGTTTGTATATGGCAAGTGCGAGGAACAGTTTACCGGAAGTGTCTATGTCACTTACTTTATTCTCAACGGACTTTACCAGTCGGGGAACGGAGATTTGGCGGAGAGACTTTTGACCAACCCCAAGACGGGTGATGGGGTAAAGACATATGCCAATCTGCTGGACAACCTAAACTGCACCATTACACCGGAAGCATGGGGACCGACTTATAAGTCCAACATGACCTTCTCCCATCCATGGGGAGCTGCGCCGGGGTGCGCAATTGTACAGGGATGTTCGGCATTCTGCCCACAGATGCAGGTTTTGATTCATTTACCATTAAGATTCAGCCGGGGATCTTGCTTCCGCAGAGGTAAAGACACCTACGGTAAAGGGAAGCGTGCTCGCCTCCTATGATACAAGCATAAACGGAACCGCCATCCAGGCAAAGGTAACCATTCCGGTTAACACAACCGCAGCGGTATCTGTTCCCACGATGGGGCAGGAGCACAATCTTCTTCTGGCAGACGGGAAACTGACAGCCGCTGAAGCAAAGGACGGTTTCCTGACGGTAGAGTTGGGGTCAGGAAATCATACCTTGGAGGTGCCCAGCGTAGGTACGGTTACCATGGAGATTAAGGGCAGCGATGAAATAAACTATGTGGGCGGCAAGGCGTCTGCATCCTTCACATACACAGATGTGGAAGGAAATACTGCAGCAGCCAAGGAATCAGGTGTAGTTTCCTACACAACAGATGATGCGTCAGTTGCGGCAGTAAACCAAAAGACAGGGGCAATTGTTTACAAAGGCGAGGGTTCTGCAGTGATTACAGCTACGCTGAAGCTAGAAAATGTATCTGTTGCCGGCCAGGAGCTTGGCGATATTACACTGACAGCCCAGCAGACAGTAAAAGTAATTACTCAGACATCAGCGATATGTACATTGACACAGAAGGTATCTTGACCATAGGTGATAAAGTGAATGTCAGCTTTGTAAATCAGTATGAAAACGGCAAGAAAGATACGGACATCACCCAGGTAATCACCTCTGACAATCCGGAGGTTGCTGACATTGATGATCAGGGAGTACTGACTGCAAAATCTGAGGAAGTGCGACACTGACTGCTGAGATTGACGGAAAGAGTAAGGTATCAGATGATTTTGTTTACAACTATCAGAAGACAGAGGAACTCTATTCCGATAACTTTGACAATGGAGACCAAACCTTTGGCGGCTTGAGCGTGCAGGACGGGGCAGTGCTTGTGGGCAAATCAAGCAAAGTCTTCTATGACAGTGAGGATGCCAGGAAATGGGATAACTATGTGTATTCCGGCAAGTTTAAGATTGACAGCAACTGCGGAAACCTGACCTTCCGGGTTCAGGATAAAGATACCTTCTATCTGTGGCAGTTCCGGGCAGATAACCATACGCTTAAGAAGCACGTGTTTAAAAAGGGACTTGGAATGGAAGGATATCTGATCCTGGGAGAAATCCAGTTATCTGACAACTTAAGGAAAACGAATTCAATGATTTTGAGGTTATTCTGGATGGAAGCAGAATCGTAACCTACCTGAATGGTACCCTGGTGGATATCACAGAAGAAGATACACTGGCAAACGGAAGCGTTGGTGTGCGCAATGGTATGACTGAGTCCTGCTACATAGATGATCTTACAATCAGCTCCTTTAAGAGAGTGGTTACCAAAGAGGTTACTGTGGAAGCCGCTGCTGATATAAAAGAGGCAGATGCCATCGTAAAACGTTTGGAAGGTATCGACCGCACACTCTACAGCCCTGAGGATCTGGCGAAGACAGATACCTTAAAAAGCAGAGCTGAAGGCCCTTACTGAGGGAAATCCGGGAACCTCAAGTCAAAAGGCAATTGACCAGAAGGCACAGGAGCTTAAAACACTGCTGGATACTCTTCAGGAGCTGCCCGCTGACACTGGGAACTTAAATATCATTCTTTCAAATGTGCAGAAGATTGAAAAGGGTAAATATACGGATGACTCCTTCAGTGAACTGGAGGCAGCTATCAAAAAAGACAGAGGACCTTTTGAAGGAAAACCCAACCATCAGCAGACAGGCTGAGGTTGATGCTCAGATCCAGAGCCTGGTAGAGGCGGTAGCCGGCCTGACTGTAGCTGAGACACCTGTTGAATACGCGGATCTGACAGAACTCAATGACGCTATTGCTAAAGCGGAAAAGGTGAATCCGGAAGGCTATACCAGTGAGTCCTTAGCGTCCATGAACAACCTGTTAAAGGCAGCCAGAGAACTGGCAGCATCCAAGCCAGAGAAGAGTCTGGAAAGCACTGTGTCCACCGTAAAAAATGCACTGCTTGCAGCCATGTCCGGCCTTGTAAAGGTGGAAGTTCCAAGCGAGAAACAATACGCGGATCTCACTGCCCTCAATAAAGAGATCGGAAAAGCGAAAGCAGTTCGCACAGACAGTTACACAGAGAAAATCAGTAAACGCTATGAAGACTGTGCTGACAGCAGCTCAGGAACTGGCGGCATCCAAGCCGGAGAAGAGTCTTCAGAGCACGGTTGACACGACCACAAAGGCACTGCGTGCAGCTATAAATGGTCTGTCCAAGATAAAGGTGAACAGGACGGTAATTCGTAAAGCTTCCCGTAAAGGTAAAGGGAAGATTCGTGTAACCTGGAAAAAGAATACCACAGCGGATGGATACTACGTACAGTACAACACAAGCAAGAACTTTAAAAAGTCTGTGAAGTTAAAAGGATCAACAGTGCAAAAGCCACAAGCACAGTGATCGGCAAGCTGAAATCCAAGAAGGTATATTATGTTCGCATCAGAGGATATAAGAAGGGCAATGGAGCCAGAATTCTGGGCGCGTACAGCAAGGCAGTAAAAGTTAGAGTAAAATAAAATACGTAACTGAAACAGGCACTCTGCAGATATAAAAACTGCAGAGTGCCTGTTTAAAATTAAGGTTAGCTCTTTTGTTATTCTACAACAAATTCATGCAATACTTCACAAGCTAAATCGCTATTTCCGGTTTCCAAATCCGAAAGCACCCTTTAGTCTTACTCGATATTTTCCGGGAAATAGTATGATTGCCAGATTTGGCATCCCTTCTATTGCGTCACCATCTTTTGAACATTGTTTACCATCATACGTTTCAATAAAATCGGCATCTTGAAAAATATCTGCACTTAATCTGTAGTCAAGCTGTACGGTTTCTTTCGCTAAAGCGCCGACCGCACCCTCCAGGCCATTTCCACATTTACCCCAAAAGTACCAGTTCCCCTCCAAGAAACGATCGATGGTCATTTCATTTGCCGGAATATCAAAGCTATTCTGACTCAAATTTTCCACTTCTAATGAAATATCTTTTTGTCTCTGTAGTAATAGTGGATTTTGCGAGACGAATCTCCACTTCATTGCACAAAGCATCCGGTGAACTTGCCAACTTTAAAGTATCTGTGTTCTGCACATCCATCCCTTCGGAAACACTGTGGAAACGCCGTAAAATAAATATCAGGATAATAATGATACAACATCCAGCTAAAATGTAATACAATCTTTTTTTTCTTATAAATCATAGACACCTCATTTTTCGCACTATCTAAAGCATTCAGCCAATCAAATCTTTGCTTGTTATCCATACATTAAAGTTATTACTAATAAAAATAATATAAATTGTTATGCTGAAATTGTCAAATGTATTCTTGAAAAAATAGTACAAATATACCGTTTTAAAACAAATTTTAAACTTTTTGTAAAAATAAGAAATTATTATAGAAGTTCCAATCGCGATGCGTTATAATTAAAATACTATAATTATCAGCAGGCCTGTGTATGCACTGTACAGACCGTGAGAAGATAAATATTAATTATAAGGGGAAGTGCTCGATGGACGGGTTGTTCTTTCCAACAGAATCTATGGAAAAAAGACGAAATCATGATAAGAAAGGCGCGGGGGAATAGAAAGACATGAAGAAAAGAAAATGGAAGATTTGTGGCATCATAGGAATGGTGTTGGCATTGACGCTTTCCAATACAGCGTTTGCCCAGGAGGTGATTCTCACACCTGGTACAGAGAGCGGTAAAGAGGTGGTGCTCGACACAGAGGCAGAACAACAGCAGGATAATGGACTGGAAGCCCTTCTTTTTACTTTGACAAGCAAAAAGACGGAGACTGCGGGTGTACATACGAACGGGACAACAAGCGGACTGACGACAGGTAAAGCGGCAGTTGGGAAGGAAAAGACCGTTGCGCAGGTGACGGAGGAAGACCTGGAGACTCTGATAGAGGAAAAGGAGCTTCCGGAGACAACAGTGATTGTATTCCAGAAAAAGGCCGAAGACATTGGAGAAGAAGTGTTGCCTGAGTCTGAGACAGGACATGCCTCCAGGGAACTGGCAGCGGAGGAGACAGAGAGTATCACCGGGCAGACTGAAAAACATACAGAAGCAGAGACTGCAGCCGGCAGGCAGGCCAAGGCTGCGGAGACGGTACAGAAGGAACTTCCCAGGATAGAGCTTACAAAGGATCAGGTTACCCAGGTAGAGAAGATTGCCAGGATGATGCAGAGAACCATTGTGGTAACCAACGGGTGTGTGCTGGAGGATGAGCTGATGTTCCAGAACCTGACCCAGGTGAATGCCGTACTCTCCCTCAATGAGAAGGATCAGGAGGCTTTGACAAAGGCCCTGGAAAAGCTGGATGTGGCAGTCAGCATAAAGGACTACCAAAAAGAAGATGCAGGAGGCAAAGGAACAGAAAGCAGCTGAGCAGACTTCCACAGACAAGACCGGAAAGTCATCCGGATCAGAGAGTGCCACCACACCGTTCACGATTGCAGCACCGGGTACAATATCAGGTGCGGGAAACCCGGGCGGGCTTTCCCTCTCCGGTACCTCACCTCAGTCGAATAAACAGACCAATGGCCAGACAAATAAACATACCAACGGACAAACCAACAGCGAGGAGGAATCCCAGTCAAATACAAGTTCATTAAATCAGGCTACCACTGGCAAGGATGTCACATTCACCTTAGTTCCGGATGAAACGCTGGAGGGGGATACTGTATTAACTGCCACCTATGACATTGAATGCGAAAAGGAAATCACGGAGTGCCAGGTAACCATCACCTTTGACAAGAACAAGATGTCTTTAAACTCTGCATCTGCTAGCGATGCTCTGGAAGAGCTTGTGGATCAGAATTCCGATAATGTAAAGGAGCCGGATGAAAACGGAACAGATGCCAAGGACGGCAGAGTTGTATTTTATTTTAAATCCAATACTCCAACAAAGTTTAACGGGAGCTTGATAGACCTGTGGTTTGATTTAAAGGAACCTGCCGAGAAGAGTGACATCTATAGTCTTAAAATGTCAGTGGATACCTTGAAGAATGGAACCAGCGATGTGACCTACACCGTGAAGGAGACAGCGCCGTTTAAAATTGTGGGGGAAGATGACGACGAGGATGAGTCACAGACTCATACAAATACCAACGCAAACACAAACTCCACCTCAAATACAAACTCTACGTCCGACAATAATACAAAGACAAATACAGCGGCTAAGACAGGGGATGAGACCAACATGGCTGTCTGGTTTGCAGTGATGGCAGCCGCCATAGCGGCAGGTGCCTGCGGCGTTTGGGGAAAGAAGAGAAAAAGAATCTGAAGATAAGAAAAGCTTTGCCGATAGCTGATCACTATCGGCAGAGCTTTTCTTTATCTTATTTCACCCGTACGCTCTTCTTTGTGCTGTACGAGGTATATACTTTCTTACCGTTAAAGGTCTTGTAAGCTCTCAGTCTTACAAAGTACTTTTTACCGCTCTTCAGCTTCTTTAGGACTTTGGATGCAGTGGTTCCCTTTTTGATGGTGACTGTCTTTTTGCCCTTAAAGTTAGACTTTGTAGAGTACTGGATCACATATCCGTCTGCCTTTGAGACCTTTTTCCAGGCCATTTTTACCGTGTGTTTCTTCGTGCTCTTCAGGCTCTTTATGCTTGGTTTGCCGGAGGAGAACTTGGCCTTCTCTACCTCAGCCTGTGCAGCTTTGGCAGCATTTTTTGTCTCCTCAATGTCTTTTTTCATCTCTGTGTTATCCAAAGCCAGCGCATTGGCGGCTTTGATCAGAGCGGTTGTGGCCTCGGTCAGATCCTTTGCGGATGCATTCTTGCCGGCCAGCAGAGTGTTTGCGTCTGCCAATGCCTTCTGGAATGCAGCTCTGCTTTCTGCTGTGTAGCTGTCCAGTTTCAGACTGCTGTAGATATCCGCCACGGTTTTTAAAAAGAGAGGCTTCCTTGGAGAGCTGTACGCTGCTTTGATCCAGGGCTGATTCCGCATAGGGGATCAGTTTTACGGAGGACAGGCCGTTGGAGAAGTAACCGCAGCAGTAATCATTGTATCCTGCTGAGCGCTCTGACAGTCTTCCCATGGCGATCAGGCGGTTGGTCAGGGTAGAGGTCACTGTGATATCCAGTTCGTTTTCCCCATTCCTTAGCAGGCCAGAGATGTCGACCACTGCGTTCATCACGTTTACCGGATCTGCGCTCTTTCCGTTTACTGTAACGACTGCGCTCTGGGGAACTCACCCAAGTCCAGGTAAGCTCCGTTTGCAGAGCTTGAATCCCAGTCAAAGGTGGTGTGGTAATAGCCGATACCGGAGACAGATTTGCCGATCTGAGGGATCTTGTCCCAGGTGGCCAAACGCTTGCGGCTCACAGAGATTTTATCCTTGTTAGTCTGGTACTTGGCTTCCACGGTTTCTACAACCTGGGGTACTCTTGTGTCCGTTTCAGGATCGTAGACGGTTGTATTTCTCTTCTCGCTGCGGTAGATTTTATCTCCCTGTGTCCAATCCTCCACGGTGATGTCCCAGTCAGTCAGTTCCCTTGCCTTGGGTACGCTTATCTGGCAGGAGTAAGTGCTGCCGTCGCTGAGTGTTGCTGTGTATGTGCCGCTCTCTGTGGCTCTTGCCACCAGGCTTCCGTTAGCGCTGCGTACTTCCTGAGCATCGGTGGATACCACATGGAGCTCCTCACTGTCTGCTGGTTCAAACGCATAGAGGGCCACATCGTTGTAGTCAAGGCTGATGGGAAAGATGGTTCTGCCGTTGTCATAGCGGTAGTTTGCAACCTTCTCCACCGCCCCTGTCCAGGAGTTGATGGAGTAAGGAATGAAGAGACCGTCCATGCTGATCTCAGTGGCTGCGTTTAAACCGTGATTCAGACCGCAGTATTTGTCATTGCAGTAATTATAGGCATAGAGGTACAGGTTGTCACCGTCTTTTCTCGTCTGTGTCAAAATCTGTGCGTTGGACTCTGTAAACTCAGCTCTGGGTCTTACATCCAGAGACTGCAGGGCGGCATAGGCATCTGATTCCGTGGAAACAACAATCACATTGTCCTGTGACTTCAGTTCAGCCATGACTTTTGCCAGCTCAGCCTCTTTTCCGTCATTATAAGGGGTAATGGTACCGGCCCCGTCCACCACGATCACCTTCAGGCCCTGTTTCGCAAAACCTAAAAGCGTCTTGGCGTACTCTACCGGGAGCTCTGCCTGATTCAGAAGGATCGCTTGGTAATTCACCGTGTCGCCTAAGGTACCGCTGGCGGGATCATACTCCATCTTGTCCAGGAAGGCCGGGGAAAAGTAATCATAGGTGTAGCCCGCATCCTGGAGGGTGATGTCCTTCCATTTGATTCCTGTGTGCTCGCTCATGGGATCATACTTGGACTGTCCGGTGGGCATACCCTCGCCGTATTTCAGGTAGAGGATTCCCAGGTCAGTCTGGGAGATACCGGTTCTCAGCAGCTGCTGTACGCGTCCCATATGATCATTCATTTCAGCGTAGTCCTTGGAATTAGGCTCGCGCACATCCAGACGTCCTGCAATGAAGGAGAACATTCCCTCATATCCTGGCCAGGATATGCTGGACTCCGGTCCCCAGGAGGAGGAGTGTCCGTGCCAGATGATGCGGTTGACACCGGCTGCGTACTGGATGTAGGACATTCTCAGGAGGTCCTGCTCGGAGAGCGCATAGTTCATGCTTCCGATCGCGCCTGTCTCAGAGGAGAGGGTCTGGTTCTGGATATGGGTCAGGCCGCTCCAAAGGCGGAAGATGTCAATCTGGTCCTTTTGATTTAAGGTCTCTGTCTCCGGATAATCCACGCTCATTCCCATCTCAGAGATCTCCAGCCAGCTTCCGTACGAAATCTGCGCGCGCAGCTCCATGCCGTAGTTCTCCTGTGCCCACTTTCTGAGGGGCTGCATCATTTCCTCCTGGATGAGCTGTGTGTACACATCATAGAGGTCATTCCGGATCTTTCTGGTGAGTTCCATGCCATCCGTATCTGCTGTATCGCTCAGGCAGTATTTGCCCATAGCATCCGCATACTCCACGCTCCAGCGGTTGGTAGTGCCGATAAACAGAGGAAGGTAGGGGCGGATATCATAACCCTTTCTGGCCTGGAATTCCTCTGCCATGTCATGTGCCCAGAACATGGAGTCCCCCTGGCTGGTTCCGATCTCCAGGGAGTCCATGAAGAACTGTACATCAGACTTGCGGATGGTTTCCACCAGGTCTTTGTCAGCAAAAATATAATTTGAGAGAAAGTCCTTGATCCCTTCCACCCCTGCAATGTCAAAGTAATTGATGGTGTAAGCCGGCTTCTGGGAGGGACTTGCGCTCTGGAAGCTTCCCTGCTGCCACAGGGAGTAGAGAATGTAGTCTCCGTCATCCGGTGCGGTCCAGTCTAGGGTCTCCTCCTTGGTTGTGGGATCTGTGGCGACCTGTTTGGTCAGGTCAATGCAGTTGTCCGGGTCAATCAGAGTGGGATCACTGTAGGTGGCAGAGCCCTCTTTTGTCACCCGGTAGGCATAGACGCCGATCAGGCTGCGCTTTTACTGTGGAGGCATCCACACCTCTTCTCACAGCAGGAGCTTTTAATGCGCCGCTCTTGGAGGCTCCTGCGGCGAGGGTTTCCATAGAGTAGCCTACTTCCTGCTCTGCGGCCTCGCTGTTGGGGTCCAATCCAGCTATGTTTGCGGTGGACCAGTTGGTTCCGCTGGTGAGGCTGACGGACATTCCCAGCTTCGTAGCCGTCTCAATGGCCAGCTTTACGTCATGACTCCACTCCTCAGAGCCGTAGGCGTATATGTTAGAGTCCAGTTTGGACTCATTGAGCATACACAGCTCAAAGCCGGTGAATCCCTGCTCGTGCATGGTTTCGATTTCCTCAATGATGGTTTCGTCCGTGTGGGACCCCTCAGCCAGCCACCAGCGGGCCTCTGACTGAAATTTTTGAGCCGGGTCCTTGTAGTCAGCACTCAGGGACTCCATAAAACTGCTCTGTGACTCCTGGGGGGCGGCTGCAAGAGCGGCCAGACTTCCCGGGGAAAGGACCATAGCCGGAATGAGCGCCGTGGCCAGAGTTTTCTTGAAATGGTTTGTTTTTCGCTTCATAAAATACTCTTCCTCCTCTAAAATATTCCATTTTTGCACTTCTGAATCATTTTATTACGGTCAGCGCAGTAAATGTGCAGACCTGTTGAACAGGTGCCATAGCTTCCCATAAAATTCCGCTTCTTTCCTTTATTCCCGCGGGCAACGAGCCAAACAGCCGTGCTTGCACGGCTAGTTGGCGACTGCCGCGAGGGTGTTGACTTGCCTAGACCACTTTTTTGCCAGATGCAGGTACCTCCTTTCCACTTTTTGATAGGAAATGCAATATACGGAATTTTAATCCATTTCATTATAGCAAGAGGTTAAATGAAATATCTGCTCAATATCCAACTCGTTTTTATCAATATCCAACTTTTTTTAGATAGTTTGAACCTGTTCAGCTCGGTAAATGCGCAGACCTGTTGAATAGTTACGATCATTCATTGATTCAGGAATTATGCTCCGGGCTCTGAGTCCTCCTGTGAGGCCACAATGGGGAAGAGGAGTTCCACACAGGCCCCGCCCTGGTTGGAGAATTTCCAGCTGATATCTTTATAGAGGTAGCGCATTTGTTCCAGGTAGCTGCAGATGCCGAACCTGCTGCCATCCGCTGCCTTCACAGCAGTTCCGCTGTTGAGATCCGTGAGGACATGCTGGGGAAATCCGGGACCATTGTCGCGTATCGTGATTCTAATAAAAGGGTCCAGAGAGATTTCCTGGTACTGGGCAGTCACCTCCACCACCAGAGTTTGTTCGGAGGAAAGTCCATATTTTATGGAATTCTCCACAAATTGGTGGATCAACAAGGGGGTATCAGGGTGTCTCTGGTCAGGGGATCGATGGTTTGGTGAAGTCCAGATTTTCCTGATAGCGAAGGGGTCTGAATCTGAATGTAGGAGGAGATGTGGTCCAGCTCGTCGGAGAGGGTCACAAAATGTTCCCCACCTTCATCATAAAACGGAAGTACTCGATGGTATAGAGGATCAGGGAACGGGCAGCCTCCAGGTGCCCTGTCATGATCTGGCTGTAGACCATGTTCAGGGAGTTGATCAGAAAGTGCGGCTTGATCTGGAGCCTGAGCAGGTTTAACTGGAACTTTGGGCTTTTAGGTGCTCCTCGTACACATCAATTTTCAAATACCGGATCTCATCCATGGTGTCGTTGAAGGTCTGGTTCAGCATTCGAAACTCCGTGGCAGCGGATACAGGGGGAATCCGGTAATCAAGATTTCCGCTTTGGATTTCCTCCATTGCCCGGGAAAGTCTGGATATAGGGCGGGCAATGAGAACGTGGACCAGAAGAAGAAGACCCAGGCAGGAAAAGATAAGCAGGATACTGATCGCTGCCGTGTGCTTGCTGACAAAGGGGAGGCCCGAGAGCAGCTTTTTCTGCTCAATATAGTAACCCAGGGAGAAATTATGGGAGGAGGGCACGGATACAAAGAGCTCCTCCCTTTTTGCGGACTTTCTCTTTTCCTCCGTGCGGTCTGTGGGATAAATATCCAGTCTTCCCGGGGAATCCCCGTTGACAGCAAGGCTGGCGCGCAGCACATCCAGGGGAATGAAGCTGCCGGCCAGGACAGAGTTGTTGCGGGTCATATGAAATAGGCAGGGTATTCCATCTACAGATGCGATCTCCCAGTTTACCGCCATGGAGAGAAGGGAGGAGGCATCCATGCGCTCCTTCACATACTGTTCCATACCCTCTGTGTAATCCTGGCCCTCTGTATTTCTGGTGTAGCTGGTAAAGATCTCCTTGTCAGGAAAGTACAAAACAGGGTACCCAGGCAGGTGTAGCGCAAGGATTCCTCGGACAGGTTCTGGTAAATACGGTTCAGAGCATAGACAGAGTCCGGAGATTCCTGGGCGTAGGCCACAATCTTAGGATCTGACTGGTTAAAGACTGCGTTTTCAGAGAAATACTGGATTTGTGTCAGTTGGCCCTCCAATTCCGTCAGGGTATTCTGAAGCAGAGTATCATAGGCTGTGGTAACCGCTTCAATGGCTTGACTGCGGGACTGAGACATGGTGATCAAAAGAAAGATCACCATGGGTGTCAACAGCAGAAACAGAGCGATGAAGAGCCAGACCACAGCAGAGTGCAGTTTTTCGGCAAGTTTACTTCTCATAAGGGGCTCCTCCCATTAGTTGTTGTTTATATTCCTTTGGGGACATACCCACAATTTTGGAGAAGGCCCGGCTGAAGCTACATAACTCTGATAGCCTAAGTCCAGGGCGATCTCACCGATGGACTGAGGGAGGCGGCCAGCCTTTTGCTTGGCCAGGTGAATCTTCTGCTCCTGGATATAGTGATGAATGGAATAACCGGTGTCTCTTTTAAAGATTCTGGTCAGATAGCTGCTGTTCATATGTACCTGGTCTGCGATGGCAATAACCGTCAGGTTTTCGCAGAGATGGTCCGCGATATACTCTTTTACCTTCTGGACGGGTGTGGAGGCGGCGGGGCTTAAAAATAGTCCTCCATGGCCTGTGTACTGTAATTGATCCACGAGAGCATCCCCTTTAAGGAACGCACCGCCTCCGCGGAGAGGGAGATACAGCGCTCCGGGGGCAGTATCTCTGTCAGAAGCAGCTGACGCCTGCAGGTAAAGGCCACCAGCATCTGGTAGTATTCCAGGTAAAACTGCTGCAAAAAGGCAGGACCCATCTGACGTTTTATATGGGGCTGACTGAGATAGCGGATGATCTCAGAGTGTAGTCCCAGAAAGTTTTGTTCTTCCAGGAGCGCCTGCCATCTGTCCAGATTCGTGTTGAAGGTGGGAACTGTAAGTCTCTCATAGCAGTGGGATCTGAGTATCTGATGGTCCAGCACTACATTCTGATAGGACAGGGTCTGCAGACTCTCCACCTCCTCCGGCAGGCGAGTGATTGCACAGGGACTTCCCAGATAGCAGTAGTTTTTCGCATCCTCCGTCTCTTTTTTCCTGGGCCAGAAAGCGTTCGCACAGAGCCTCCGCCTCCGATACCGCTAAGGAGGCTTTGGAGGGAGGGATCTCCTGAATGATAAGCAGGGTCCCGTCGCTTTGGGAAATGGGGTAGCATGGGGACACTGCCTGCGCAAATACAGACTTTGCCATAGTGTGAAAGACATGAATCCGTTTTCTGCGCAGCCCGTGGTCCGGCGAGGCATCGCGAAATACGGTGGTGATCAGCACCGGGAAATACAGAAGCGTCAGATCCAGGGTCAGGTTTCTGCCTCCAGATCTGCCGAGAGGGTCTCCTCCACAGGCTCTATGCTGCCGGAAATCAGATCAGTCCAGAACTGCCGGTAGAGGTAGGATCTGTTTTCTGCCAGGATCTGCTCTGGGCCGCCAGAGTGGAGGTCTCTGTGTGCTTTTTCACTGCCTTGCGGATGGCAGCCTCCACCTCACAGGCCTGGATGGGTTTTAAGATGTACTCAATACTGCCTAGCTTCAGAGCCTCCTGGGCATAGGAAAAAGTCCGCGTGGCAGGTCAAAAAGATGCACTCCACCGCTAAATTTTCCTGCCGAATCCACTCCAAAAAGAGCAAAGCCGGAGGCCATGGGCATCTCAATATCGCAGAGCAGGATTTCTATTTTGTTTTCAGACAAAAGCTGTTTGGCCTTCGCAGCGCTGGAGGCCGTATAGATATAATCAAAGGAAAACGAATCCCATGCGATGGTACTCATAAGCAATTCAATGGTGATTGCCTCATCGTCTACCAGGAGAATATTCATATAATCACTCCCTTATTTTTTTTGCCTTAACCATATCACAGAAGAACTATTTTCTCAATTCCCGCAGGCAAGAAAGTCAGAAAGTGTTATAAATATCACGGAAAAAGCATTGTAATAGGAAAAGAGGGGGGATATAATGAAGAAAAATGGGAAGAGACTGGGATTACACAAGAGATGAAGAAAGTTTTCATGACACAGCTATTGGCAGTATGCATCGCAGGGTGTGGGGATGCGCAGGCACAGGAAAAGCGGATATGGACCGGGTTGAGACAGAGACACAATATGAGACACTTCACTTGGTCATGGCGGACACCTCGGTTCCAAAGGATGAGGAACTGGTGGAGGAGGCCATCAGCCGGATCACCAGGGAGAAGCTGCAGGTGAATGTGGATCTGCACACCATCACCAGCGGAACCAACTACAGTCTGTATCTGGGAAGCAGCGAACCTGTGGATCTGATTGCAGTCTCAGGGGCGGCGGGTACGATACGGACTCATCGATGCACAGCAGCTTGTTCCCATGGATGCCCTTTTGGAGCAGTATGGGCAGGGGGTCCGTGAAGTCTTGGGGAGACCTTTGCGCATAGGGGAGTATGACCAAAAACTTTATGGGGTTTCTTCTAACAGGCAGTCAGGGAGATTTGGGAATCAAGCTCTTAAAGAATATTGTGGAAAAATATGACATAGACATCTCAAGGATAAAGAGTTGGGATGATTTGGATGAAGTTTTTGAGATCGTTCGTAAAAATGAACCGGACATACAGGTGGTGGACAGTGTCAGCGGGAGTCTGGCCAGCTCTATGCTGAATGGGACGGGCTAAATGACAGTTCCAGCGGTATCTTAGATCCGGAGGTCCCAGATTCCTTGAAAGTGGTCAATCTCTTTGAGACGGACGCGTGGACCCAGGCGGTTTACCGGGTGCGCAGATGGTATGAGAAGGGATATATCAGAAAAGAAGTACTCACCTCCCAGGAGAGCGGAACAGACCTGCAGAATCAGGGAAGGTCTTTGCGTGTGTGACGATGCTGAACCTGGATGACCATTTGGAGGCTGGAGAGCTGGAAAAAGTGGTGATCCCCATGACAGAGTGTCTGGCAACCTCCTCGGTGGCTCAGCGGATTGAGTGGGTGATACCGGCAAAGAGCAATGTGCCCCAGAAAGCCATGCAGATGCTCAACCTGATGTACACGGATGCAGAGATCGTAAACCTCCTGCAGTACGGTATCGAGGGAGTGCACTACGAGATCCAAAAGGATGGAACTATGCTCCACCAGCACGATGTCACTGGGAAAAGCACCTATTACAGAGAGTATGGGCAGTCAGGAAACCAGAGCCTGCTGGTGGCGGCATCCAAGCTGGGGACAGATTATGAAGAGAAGCGGAGAAAGAGAGAGGATTCCACCGTCTACTCCAAGGCCTATGGTTTTATATTTGATAAGAGGGGGATTTCCGGGGAGTTGGAAGCCATAAGGACTGTAATCCAGGAGTACCGGGTTCCCCCTGGAGCTGGGGATGGTTGACCCTGACACAGAGCTCTCCGTTTTCCGGGAGAAACTGTGGGAGGCTGGAATAGATAACGCCATCGGAGAAAAGCAGAGGCAGTTGGATAAGTGGGCAGAAAATAGCAGAAAAAAGATTAAATGAAACCAGGCGAGGATGTCTTAACTTGACATTCGCGCCTGGTTTCTTTTAAACCGATAAGGCAATCATCAACCACAGTGCCGCGTTACAGGAACTGCTTTCGGTACTCCTCCGGTGAAATGTGGAATTTCTTGCGGAAGAGCGAAAAGAAGCATTCCGGGTCCTGATATCCGCAGGCAGCAGCTACATCATAGATATTCATACTGGGATTTTCCAGCAGCTTAATAGCCAAATTCAGCTTTGTCTCATCCACAATGTCCTCAATCCTCCGGCCCGTATGCTTTTTCATATAGGCGGACAGGGACTGGGGAGATTCATATATATCTGAGGCTATCTTTGTAATACTCTCATCAATACAGTGCTTTCTCACATACTGGAGAAGTTCTGCGGTCTGACGGTTGGGGCCGTAGTAGCTGTATTCTTTGGAGGCCTCCAGGTGTTCAAAGATCAGCATCAGCAGACTTCCGGTTTTTTCATTGTGATGAAAGTCTGCAGCAGAATACTCCTGGATCAGGGAGGAAAACAGGGTCTGCATCCGCACATTGTGCCCCATAGGAAAATAGATAAAGTTGGTCCTGGGCCTGGATTCCCCGTGCAGAAAGCGCGCCAGTGGGGACTCAAATGTCATAAAACTCCTTCAGGGAGGAGTTGAACAGCTCTGGCCACAGGGCTAAATTGATCAGAAGAGAATCCGGTTCATCCTTCTTGACCGCCTGAACTGCGTTTGGATTCAGCAGATAGAGATCCCCCGCGGCCTGAATCAAATCCTCTCCGTCAATGCGGTTGATCACAGAACCCTGGCAGCAGTAGCTCATCTCAAAGTAACTGTGGGTGTGCGCGGGGAAATCCTCCGTCACATTGTGAGTTAGAATATACAGAGGCTCCTTTTGCAGGCAGTTTGTCTGATATCTGGTGGATGTTGTGAAGCACATAGGTGTTGTCAGGATTCTTAACATTTGTCTCCAACAGGGCCTGTGGCCTGACTGGGGAGCTGAGCAAATCGGTTGGAATGGTTTTGCCGGACACCTGTATGATAGTGCTGTGGCGGAGATCATCCGCTTTTTTCTTTGCAGGCAGATGTATGGAGACGTCCGTCCCCTTACCCGGAGTACTCTGGTAGGAGAGGCCGTAGTCTTTTCCGTAGAGCACCTGCAGCCGGTGGTGGGTATTGTAGATGGCGATGTTGCTGCCCTTCTTGCTCTGCCCCGCCCCGGTCAGCAGGCTGTCCAGCTTTTCCTGGGGATTCCGATACCGTCGTCAGATACCAGCAGTTCCACGGCATCCCCGGCGACCCACCCGGTGAGTACAATGCACCCGGCCTTGTCCTCCTTCTCCATAATGCCATGAATAATGGCATTTTCCACCACAGGCTGGAGGGTGAGCTTGGGAATCTGGTATTCCAGCAGTTCATCCGGGATATCTACCACAAGGTCAATATTGTCATGAAAGCGCATGTTCTGCAGACGGATATAGATGGTTACGTGCTCAATCTCCTGCTCAATGGTACTGATGGTTTCCCTTTTGCTCAAAGTAAGCTTGTAAAACCGGGAAAGGTTCTGCACTGCATCCATGATCTCATTGGTGCGGCCCTGACTGGCCATCCAGTTGATCATATCCATGGTATTGTACAAAAGTGTGGATTAATCTGAGCCTGAAGGGAGTTGAACTCTGCAATGCGCAGCTCCTCAGCGGCCAGAGCCCTCTCCTTGAGCAGTTGGTTCATCTCTGTACTCATATAGTTGTAGGTGTCGATCAGATCTCCGATCTCATCGTGCACATCCGACTCCTTCAGGGGAATAGGTGGCCCGGTGCGCACTTTCGCCATCTGTCCCGTCACCATAGAGAGTCGTTTTGTGATGGACTTTGACAGGGAGATTGCGATCATCAGCGCACTGATGATACAGAACACAAACAGAAGCAGATACTGCATCATCAGCAGGTTGCTCTTGCGGATCAGCGGATTAGAGGGATTACCACCACCATATACCACTGAGGCTGCTTGATATTATACATACCCGCATAGATGTTCTTATCCACCACCGTCTTCTCCAAAAAAATTGTTGGAGGACATGAAGGAATCCTGGATGGTTGCATAGTTCAGATAATAAGTTCCGGAGAGCGCCGGGTTCGTAGTTGTGATGGTTGCATCCCGGTCATTGATGATATAAGCCACGCTGCCCTCGGAGGGAAGGCTGCTGTTCAGGATATCCAGCAAAATTTGTGAGGAATAGTAGATGGCTGTGTAACAGTTATAGTTTTTGCCGCCGATGAGCACCGATTTTTTTTTTGAGATATAGGCCATGTCCCCATAATTCGCTATCTCTGAGTCACTCAGATAAAAGGAGGGGCAGTGCAGGGCAGATACCCCCCCGATCCGGCAAAGATTCCCTTCCAATAGGTATTGTTGATGCTGGAGAGAGAATCAAAGATGCCATGGGTGGCGCTTTTCAGCTCTTTCACCTTGTTGGCCGGCAGATCCAGATAAATCCGTACTGCCTGTATCGTACCGTTTCTGACCACGGATTCCGTCTGGCTGGTAAAGGTGGAGAGCAGGGGGGAATTTTCCAGATCCTTTAGAGTTAAGGTACTTTTTTACATCCACCAGCTGCTCATAAAAGGGCAGGTTTTGAATCGTATCGTTGTTGGCGAGCACCTTATCCAGCTCCGCCTCCAGAGCTGGCGCGGTCTTTGATGACTCCTGCTGTTCATTTCGGATCGTATCCGCCACGATCATATCGTAGACCTTTCCGTAGAGGAAAACGGCAATCAAAATCATAGGAATACTGATAATGATCAGATAGGTGAGCAGCAGTTTGGTCTGCAGATGCAAATTTAAGTAGAAGGTTTTGATGTTCTGAATCAGTTTTTTCATTTTATCATCTTCTCCCGATATTCAGAGGGGAAAGGCCCACAGCCTTTTTAAAACTCTTGCCAAAATAATTTCCATCGCTGTAGCCTACCTTGGAGGAGATGTCAGCAATCTTATATCTGGGGTCCTGAAGCAGGAGTTTTGCCTTCTCCATGCGATATTCTGTAATGTACTGGTTGAGGGTCTTGCCTGTCTCGGACTTAAAGAGCGTACACACATAGGAGGCCGAAAGGTACACATATTCGCTGATGTCCTTCACTGAGAGGCTCTCATGCTGGAAGTTTTTGCTGATGTACTCTTTAATAAGAAACACGGTGGAATTTTCTTCCACCTGGTTGTCCAGTTGGGAGAAATAGTAGTCCACCTTGGATATCAGGGCCTGATGCAGCTCCCCATAAGAATGAAACTGTTCCAGGTAGCTGATGAGCGTGGCCGGGCCTTTTGCGTCTGATGGTTCATCCGCCACCTTCATCTTCTTGCGCATATCCTGGAGCACGGTAAAGAGCTTATAATAAATATCCTGGGCCTGGTCTGACAGCACCTCAGCGTTCTTATAGAAAAAGCAGTACAGCTCTTTTTTAGTATCTGATCACACTTTTCTTTGTCCCAAAGGCCAGGGCATCGGAGAGGTCCACGGCGTAGTCATGGGAGAAGAAAGAAGTAATCTCCTCCGAAGGTTTCTTTCTGCCCAATATCTCACAGCAGAGCAGGGTACAGGGGTCAAAGAAAAGCTGCTCTGCATTAAAATGACAGCGCTTTCATAGGACTGATAAGCCCTGAAATGCCATTGGCGCGCTCTCCTCTGCAGATAAAGTAGTTTCCATATTTGGACAGTTGATTCTGGAGAAAGGAGGAGATCTCATTCAAAACTCTTGTGGAAGGCTCCGCACTGCCGTACACGTGGAATACAATGTAGAGCTGGTGTCGCTCCACCATGAGAGAGGAAAGGTGGTAGGCAGCCAGAAAAACATCCAGAGCCATGGAAAGATTATGGTGGCTCTCCTCGTCTATCTGGCCACTCTGAGGAATTTTTATCAGGAAAGTAGTGAACACAGCGCTCTCCGCCTCCTGGAGGGAGAGGGTATCACACAGCTGGCTGATGATGGCAGAGTTCTTTTCATATGGAAGTGTCAGCTGCATAGCCAGCTTGGAGGAATTTTCCAGCTGCTGCCAGGTTTCACTGCGCAGGTTCTTCTGCTTTTGGTTATAATTTTGAATCCCTCCAGAACCGCATCCCGGATCTCCTGTAGGTTTAATGGCTTTTCAACATAATTGATGGCTTTCAGTTTAATGGCTGCTTTCAGATATTCCTTGTCAGAGTAGCCACTCATAAACACCACCACCGTATCCGGCAGAAGTTCCTGTAAGCTCTCAACCATTTTGATCCCATCCATGCGGGGCATACGCACATCACAGAGAATAATCTCCGGCCTGTTTTTCAGGGCGCAGGACAGCCCGTGCTGTCCATCATCCGCCTGAAAAATTTCTGTAATGCCCAGTTCAGACCAGTTGATGGATTCAATGAGACCGATTCTGGTCAGTTCTTCATCATCTACAATCAGTAATTTCATTATATAAACTCCTGTAAGATCTATGTCATTTAGGGGTTTTTTGTACTCTAAACCCCATTCTAGCAAACCTGTGGGTAAAAAGCAATTGCATCAAAATGTAAATTGAAAAATATTTTACCCTGTTTCCAAATATTTTACTGTTTTCAGATTATTCATAAAATGTTAAGATTTCATTAGAAATAAACAAGGAGGAGAAAAGCCGTGTCCGAGTATGTACTTGAACTTAGAGGTATCACAAAGATCTTTCCTGGTGTAAAGGCACTTAACAATGTACAGTTTCAGTTAAAGCCCGGCGAGATTCATGCGCTCATGGGTGAGAATGGCGCAGGAAAGTCTACATTTATTAAAGTAATTACCGGTGTACATAAAGCAGAAGAAGGCGAAATGTACCTGGATGGCAAGAAGGTTGATTTCAAAGGACCTAAGGATGCACAGGCAGTAGGTATTGCTGCAATTTACCAGCATGTAACTGCTTATCCTGACCTGACCGTAGCAGAAAATATTTTCATGGGTCATGAGATTAAGAAGAATGGTATGATTCAGTGGAAAAGATGAATGAGGCGGCAAACAAGCTTCTGGAGCAGTTGGATGCGGACTTCAAGGCAAACGCTGAGATGGGTACCCTGAGTGTGGCCCAGCAGCAGATGGTTGAGATCGCAAAGGCACTCTCCATGAAGGCCAGAATCATCATCATGGATGAGCCCACCGCAGCCCTTACAAAGAATGAGTCAGAAAAGCTGTACAGGATTGCAGAGAAATTGAGAGACGAGGGAGCTTCCATTATCTTTATCTCCCACCGTTTTGAAGATATGTACCGTCTGGCAACCAGAGTTACCGTATTCCGTGACTCCCAGTACATCGGCACTTACAATGTGGATGAGATCACCAATGCGGATCTGATCAAGGCCATGGTTGGACGTGAGATCAAAGACTTGTTCCCAAGCCGGATGTAAAGATTGGCCAGGAGGTTCTGAGAGTAGAAAAACTCAACAGAGTAGGTTATTTCAAGGATGTATCCTTTAATGTACATAAAGGTGAGATCGTAGGACTCACCGGTCTGGTTGGAGCCGGACGTACCGAGGTAGTGGAAGCCATGTTTGGTATCACCAAGCTGGAATCCGGCAAGGTATACCTGGAGGGCAAGGAAGTGAAGATCAAACAGCCTTCCGATGCCATGGACTTAGGGATAGGCCTTCTTCCGGAGGACCGTCAAAAGTCAGGTCTGATCATGACCTGGGGACTGGGAAGAAACGTAACACTATCCACGCTGAAGAATTACGCAAAGCACGGATGGCTGGATGAGAAGAAAGAGCGCGAGACCGCTAAGAAGTATCTGGAAGAGGTGGACACAAAGGCAGTTACCATCTTTGACCCCGGAAGTTCACTTTCCGGAGGAAACCAGCAGAAGGTAGTGGTTGCCAAGACGCTGGTGCAGGATCTGAAGGTAATTATCATGGATGAGCCCACCAAGGGTGTTGACGTTGGCGCAAAGGCTGAGATCTATGATATCATGGGCCAGCTGGCACAGAAGGGATACGGAGTTATCCTGATCTCCTCCGAAATGCCGGAGATCCTGGGCATGAGCGATCGTATCGTGGTAATGTGCAACGGTAAAGTGACCGGAGAGCTTTCCAGAGAAGAGGCTACACAGGAGAGAATCCTGGAATTCGCAATGGAAAAGACAAAAACCAATTTAGCAAAAAGGTGTAAAGGAGGCAGGTAAATAATGCAGCAGAAAGAATCCATTATTAAAAAAATTACCAGCTCCCGTGAGGCGATCCTGGCAATTGTGCTGATTGTTTTGAGCATTTTGATTCAGATCAAGAGCCCGTCCTTCTTAACACCCACATCCATCATGGATATGCTGAAGAACAACGCGGTTATTATGATACTGGCACTTGGTATGCTGAACGTACTGCTGATCGGCGGTATTGATATTTCAATTGCATCCACCTGTGCGTTTACGGGTATGACAGTTGGACTTCTCCTGAAATACGGCAAGGTAACAAACACCTTTTTACTGTTTTTAATCGCCATTGGCATCGGTCTGGTGTGCGGACTGATCATTGGCTTGATTATTGCAAAAGGAAACGTGATTCCGATCATTGCCACCATGGGCTTCATGTACATCTACAGAGGTCTGGCATATGTGATTTCCAATAACCAGTGGGCAAGTGCAGCGGATCTGGGTGATTTCAAGAACTTCGCACTGGAAAAATATCTGGGATTTGGAATTTTGAACAATGTAATTATGATCGCTCTTGTGATCTACATAATATTCTTTATTGTCATGAAGTGGACCACCATCGGACGCAAGGTCTATGCGGTAGGTTCCAACATTGAGGCTGCGTCCGTATCCGGTATCAACACCAGCCGTATCAAACTGGGAGTATACACGGTAATGGGAACCCTCTGTGGTCTCTGCGGAGCGCTGGCAACAGCCGTTTACTCCTCCGCACAGCCAAACATGATGTACGGACAGGAAATGGATGTTATCGCTGCCTGCGTAATCGGCGGTGTCAGCATGAGCGGTGGCCGCGGGTCAGTAGTAGGTGTATTCCTTGGTGCGTTGACCATGGCCATTATCAACAAGGCTCTGCCTCTGGTTGGTATTGATTCCATCGCACAGAATACCGTACAGGGTGTCATTATCATGGTAGTTATCATCATGAACGTAATGATGCAGCGTTCGGTTGACAAGAACAATCTGAAGAGGAGGGAGATGTAATTATGGCTGGAAAATCTGGAAGATCAATATCCGCTACACCGCAGAATGCTTTTAAGAGTTCGGTGCTTAGCTGGGAAGGATTTTTAGTAGTCCTGTTTATCGCGGTGAATATTTTCTGCGTATTCCTTTCTCCGAACTATAAGGTTACAAATGTACTTCGTGAGATGCCTAAATATTTGGCTGAAGTGTTTATTATGTTCCCCATGGCTTATATTCTGATCATGGGTGAGATCGATATCTCCGTAGGTTCCATTGTCTGCCTGTCAGCTACCTTAACCTGTCTGGCATCCAATGCAGGGGGTACCATTAGGACTTGCAATTATCCTTTGCATCATAATTGGAATCGTATGCGGATTTATCAATGGTCTGGTGAAGACGAGTTTCCCGGAACTGCCTACTATGATCATTACCCTGGCTACACAGATCATCTTCCGCGGTATCGCTGAGATTGCTCTTGAAACGGTGGCTCCGTATCCCTGAAGGATACAAAGGGATTCAAGGTTCTGGCTGGAAAGATCGGCCCTGTTCCATATGTGTTTATACTGGTACTCATCGCAGCCATCATCTTTGCGATTGTGCTGCATAAGACTACCTTTGGCAGAAAGCTCTACGCAATCGGAAGCAACCGTGTAACTGCACAGTACTCCGGTATCCATGTAAATAAGATCATTCTGATCTGCTACACACTGGCCGGTCTGATGGCTGGTATATGTGCACTGTTCCTGACAAGCGTACTTTACGGAGCGAATACCACAACCGGAAACGGCTTTGAGATGGATGTTATCGCAATGGCAGTGTTCGGCGGTGTCTCCACCCTGGGCGGAAAGGGTAAGATGCCCGGAGCAATCATTTCCGCATTTATTATCATGTGCCTGCGTATCGGACTTGGTCTGATCAACATGAATCCGCAGATCATCCTGATCATCCTGGGCGCACTGTTGATTATCGCAGTTCTGCTCCCGAACATCATAGCGATGATCGGAAATGCACGAAAAAGTTGCAGAAAAAAGGTAAGTAAATATTCTAAAAACAATATAGATGTGATATAATACAATTTGTTGACGAAAACGTCAAGATACAACATTATCTGATACAAACATCGTAAGGTGTTTAGTATAAAACTATCAATTCATGTAGAGGAGGAAAATAACATGAAAAAGAAAGTGATTAGTGCGTTACTTTGCACAGCTATGGTATCCAGCATGATCGTTGGATGTGGAAGCAGCAATACCGCAGCAACAGAGGCAACAACACCCGCAGCAACAGAGGCGGCTACAACAGCACCTGAGACAGAGGCAACAGAAGCTCAGGAGGCAGCTGACACAGAAGCAACAGAGGCCGGTGAAACAGCAGCAACAGAGGCAGTTGAGGCAGCAGGCGGGGACATCTCTGGAAAAACTTTTGCAATCGTTACAAAGGCAGCAGGTAACCCATACAACGAGAGAGAAGCAGCAGGCTTCCAGGAAGTAATCGAAGCTTTAGGCGGAACTTGCATCGTAAAACATCCGAGCAGGCAACAGCTGACGCTCAGGTATCCGTTATCCAGTCTCTGATTTCTCAGGGTGTAGATTCTATCTGTATCGCTGGTAATGACGAGAACGCTCTCCAGGCAGCTCTGGAAGAGGCTATGGACGCTGGTATCAAAGTATCCTGCCTTGATGCAAAAGTAAATGCTGAGAGCCGTCAGACATTCGTAAACCAGGCTGGTGTTCAGGAAATCGGCCAGGCTCTGATGGATGCTGTACTGGATATCGCAGGCGGCGAGGGACAGTTCGCTATCCTTTCCGCAACATCACAGGCTACAAACCAGAACGCTTGGATCGAGGCTATGAAGTCCGTTATGGAAGGCGACGAGAAATACTCCAAACTGGAGTTAGTAGAAGTTGCTTACGGTGATGACGAGCCCCAGAAATCTACAGACCAGACTCAGGCTCTGCTTGAGAAATATCCGGATCTGAAAGTAATCTGCGCACCCACAACGGTAGGTATCAACGCAGCAGCTAAGGTTCTTCAGGACAAAGCTTCATCTGTTAAGCTGACAGGTCTTGGACTTCCTTCTGAGATGAAAGAGTACATCGGCGATGACGACGCTCATTCCTGCCCGTATATGTATCTGTGGAACCCGATCGATGTAGGAAGACTTGGCGCTTACACATCCATCGCACTGGTAGACGGAACCATCACAGGCGCAGCTGGTGAGACCTTCGAAGCTGGCGACATGGAGAACAGCCCTTACACAATCGTTGAGGCTTCCGATGGCGGCACAGAGATCATCCTGGGTGCACCGTTCAAGTTTGATTCTACAAACATCGAAGAGTGGGCATCTGTATACTAAAATATACGGACTCAATGCATACGGACATAATAAAACCAACACTTATAATAACATAGTAAAGAGTCCTTCGCTGAAGACAACTTCGGCGGAGGGCTTTTTGGAATAAGGAGGGAATACAAGTGGTAAAGGGATTTAAAATGAAGCTCTACCCAGGACAGGAGGCGGAGTATGAGAAACGCCACAACGAGCTGTGGCCGGAAATGAAGGACATGATCCATGAACATGGCGGGAAAAATTACACCATCTTTCTGGACAGAGAGACTCTGACGCTCTTTTGGCTGCATTGAGATCGAGGACGAGGAGCTTTGGGCGAAAGGCGCGGATACAGCAATCAACCGGAAATGGTGGGACTATATGGCTGATATCATGGAGACCAATCCGGACAACAGCCCGGTTAGTGTGGATTTAAAGACGGTATTTCACCTGGATTAAAGATATTCATTAAAAATTGTCTTTCTGTTTGAAGTGAAATACAAAAACGCCAGCCAAGGCGATCCTGTATGGAGAATCCATACGGTTTCCCGCTTTTTTCTTATATCATAGACTAACTATGTCAAGTGTTTTTTGAAAGTTAGTTAAATATGTTTTTTGAACCTTGATAATTGCATGACAAATAAAGCACCTATACAGCTGCTTTGAGAAGTATGTTATAAGAAAAAATTACTTGCTGTATGCAGTATGATGTATTTCCATACTGTATAGAGTTCTGACCAGCTTCTTGGCTACATGAGATACTGCCACATTGTAGTGCTTTCCCTCAGAGAGTTTTTTTCTGAAGAAACTCCTTGAACGTATTGTCCCATTTGCCAACATTTTTAGCGGCAGTAAAGAGTGCATACCGCAGGTATTTGGAACCTCGTTTCACCATTTTTGCATGAGTCGAAGTATATTGGCCTGATTGATAAATGGAGGGCTCCATTCCAGCAAAGGCAAGTATTTTTTCGGCCGATGAAAAATTAGAGAAATCACCAACTTCAGCATGGATCATAGCCGCAGTAATGTAGGAAATGCCAGGTATTGTAATGAATGGAGAATCACTTTCCTTGATGATATCCTTGATTCTTACTTCAACAATGCTGATTTGCTCTCGGAGGAGTCTGATACGGGCAATCGTCTGCTGCATTTCAAGCTTGAGTATTCCATCACTGGTTCCAATGGACTGCATTGCGGCATTGCGTATTTCAATAGCTTTCTCCCGGCCATAGTGTCCTTTGGAGTATTTCCGGAGAAGATTTGTAAGATGTGTCAGATTAGCATTTGAAACAGCAGCAGCATCAGGATATGCAGACATAAGCTGATACACAGAATTCACCTGTAATTGGTGAACAATCTTTTCTAACTCAGGAAAGATAATATTCATAAGTCTTGAAAAAGAGACTTTTAAGACAGAACAATCCTGCACCAGATTGAAACGGTATCTGGTTAGTGACTTGAGTTCTTTTCTATGGTATGATACAGGTACGTAGGGCGTAAGCTTCTGCGTCATAAGCATTGATACGATAGAGTGAACATCGGCCTTATCCGTCTTAGTCTTTCTAAAGCTTAGACTTTTTCTGTAAAGACTGGTATGTAACGGATTGATAATGAAAATAGGAAGATTTTTGTTAACGAGAAACTCTGTAATGTTGTTGCTATAATGACCGGTTGCTTCCAGCCCTATTTTCATTTGGGAGAAATTGTCAGAGCAGGATTGGATACGAGAAAAAAGTAATTCAAATCCCTCCAGAGAGTTAGAAAAGGTAAAGTTATCAAATAGAATATCACCATCAGAATTAGAGATAAGGCAGTCATGCTTATCTTTGGAAATATCGATACCAATGCAGATCATAGTAATGCTCCTTTGCAATGTATTGACACTGTATGGAGAACCCACAGAACTGCCTGCTATGTAGCCTCGTGCGAAATAAAACGTCATGCGTTATCTAACTGATTAACATTAAAGCAGACAACCGTGGTTAGAGCCTATGCTCAAACGTCAAAGCGTTAGGAAAGTTCAACTAATCCACAGTGTCTATAAACAGTATACTCATTCAAGAACAGAATGGGGAACTAATAATAATTTAACATACGAGGAAAGTCCTTCGAATTCCCTATGATATAAAAAGCCCTCCGGGCGGGATCGCACTGCGGCGGAGTGGAAGATGGCTGCCGGGGCAGCCCCTGCCGCAGGCGGAGAATCCTGCGCGCAGGATTCTTTTTATGCCCTCGATCAAGTGAAGGAGCTTCGAAAAAATAATATCGAAAGTGTATAAAGAATAAAACGAAAGCAATGACATAGAAAAACAGGACTTTTACTTAAAAAAGCTACATGCAGTCAAAAAGCAATAGAAAAACGAAAGAAAATAATGTTACGAATTAAAAATAATGCACAAAAATATTAAAATATAATTTTAAAAAATATACAAAATTACTTGACAAATGATTAAAACTTATATATGATATAAAAAACGAAGGAAAACGAAATGAAATAAAAAAGAATATAAAAGGAAACGAAGAGGAAATAAAGTCATGTTTATTGAAGAACGAAAAGAAAAGATACTGCGGTTTGTGGAGGAAAAGAATTCAGTGACCGTTGATGAACTGTGTGAGCTGTTCAGCGTTTCAGAAGTTACCATCCGGAAAGATTTGAATGAACTGAGCAACGCCGGGGCGCTGATCAGAACCCATGGGGGTGCTGTGAAGGTTAAGGAGACTGCCTTTGAGCAGAGTCAGGAGTCGAAGGAAAAGGAGAGAATAGCCGAAAAGCGTGCCATCGCCAGGAGAGCTTATGAGGAGATCAGAGACAATGAGACCATGATCCTGGACGCTGGCACGACAACCCAGGAGCTGGCGAAGCGGATTCGCACCGGCAGCAAGAGAAACCTAACGGTAATCACAAACGCATTTAATGTGGCCAGGGAGCTGATCGGGTGTGACAAGGCGGAGATCATCTTTGTGGGTGGAAGCGTCCGATCTAATATTTTATCCTGCGTAGGCATGTTTGGTGAGGATATGGTAAAAAACATGTGTGTGGACCGGGCCTTTCTGGGCACCAACAATCTGAGTGTGGAACACGGGCTGACCACGCCCAATATGCAGGAGTGCAGGATGAAGCAATGCATGATGAGCGCTGGGAGAAAGAACTATGTACTGGCGGACAGCAGCAAGTTTAGGACAAATTCCTTATACTGTGTGTGTAAACTGAAAGATCTGCACCTGATCATCACAGATGATGGGGTTGGAGAATCTTATAAATCCAAAATTATTGAGAGAGGAGGGCATGTGGAAGCGGTTGGGGTAGAGCAGTAGACAGAACAAAACATATAATGTACAGATGGAGGAGAAGAAGATGAAGTTAAGAAGAATCGGCGGTTTTATAGCTGCAGCAGCTTTGGCATTGGCAAGCTTTACTGGGTGTCAGAGTGCAGGGGAAGGGGAAACAAAGGATACTAAGACGCAGACAGCAGGAACGCAGAGCGCTGGCGAAACTGTGGAGGCGGCAGTGAGTGAAGCGGGAGAGGACAAGGTGAATGAGGACATTACCTGGGAATCTCCATTTTTACCAGGACCCATGTGTTTTACAACCGGGTGGAAGAGGCCATGCAGAAAAAGTGTGACGAATTGGGGTGAAGGGGGCATCTTTGGGACGCTGACACAGACAGTGACAAGCAGCTGTCCCAGGTGCAGGACTTTATCACCAGAAGGTGGATGCCATCATCATCTGCCCGGTTTCAACTGCCGGGAGCAACAGCTGCCTGGAGCTGGCAAATAAGGCGGGCATCCCTCTGCTCACAGCTTTTACCAAGTCAGACGGAGATTCTCTGTGCCATTTCGGGACGGATGAAAATGTAGGCGGCAGGCTGGCCGGGGAGTATATTGCCAAGGCATTGCCGCAGGGCGGACAGGCAGCAATCATCACTTACGATGATGTGGAAAATTGCGTGCTGCGCGCCGAGGGCTGTAAGGAATATCTGGAGGCGAATACAGATAATATCGAGGTGGTTGATGAGCAGAACTACCAGGGAGATGCGGAAAAGGCCTCCGCGATTACCCAGGACTTCTTGCTGAAATATCCGGATTTGGATTTGATTTTCGCAGTGGGTGATCCGGCGGCAATGAGTGCCTACACAATCATAAACGGCGCGGGGAAGGATATTAAGGTTATAGGATACGATGGAAACCCGGAGGCGGTCAATGAGATAGCAAAGGGGGGACCTGGATTGCGGACGTGGCTCAAGACCCTGAGGGAATCGGCCAGGCCATGATTGAGAGCGCTGTGAAAGCCATAAAAGGCGAAGAGATCCCGAAAGAGAAATACATAGAGCCGTACATTATCGATGGGGAAAATGCGGAAGAGTTTTTAAATTAGATACAAGATAGCAAAGGGGTGGGCCAAATGGAGAAGCAGCAAATTATACAGTTGAAACAGGTCAGCAAAGAGTTTCCGGGAGTTAAGGCTTTGACGGATATCAATCTGGAGTTTTATCCCGGTGAGGTACATGCGCTGCTGGGGGAAACGGGGCGGGGAAGTCAACGCTTATTAAGATTATTAGCGGTGTCTATCAAAGAAATAACGGCAGTATGCTTTATAACGGTGAAGAGTGCAGTTTTGAAAATGCAAGACAGGCCATAGACAAGGGAATCAGTGTCATCCATCAGGAGCTGAGTGTGATCCCTGATTTGACCGTAGCTGAAAATATTTATTTGGGAAGAGAGATTAAGAAGAAAAGCGGTATTTTAGATAAGGCAGAAATGAAAAAAAGGGCCCAGGAAATCCTGGACATGCTGGATTTAAAAATAAAGCCCGGGGATATGGTGAAAAAGCTAAGCGCTGCCCAAAAGCAGATGGTAGAGATTGCGAGAGCCGTTTCCTCCAATGCCAAAGTGGTGATCATGGACGAGCCAACTTCGTCTATCTCAGAACATGAAGTAGAGTCCTTGTTTCTCATAATTCGAAAACTGAAGAAAGACAATGTTTCGGTCATCTACATCTCTCACAGGTTAAAGGAGCTGTTTGCCATAGGGGATAAGGTTTCGATTTTAAGAGATGGAAGATTTATCAAAACCCTGCCCCTAAAATCCATTGATGAGAGGGCTGGTTGCCCTAATGGTGGGAAGAGAAAATCAGAACCTACATAGACTGCTCCCATAAAAAGCTGGGACCGCCTGTCCTGGAGCTAAAAAGGTATCCCGCAGGGCAGCTTTCGCGATGTGGATATTCAGGTGAAAAAGGGCAGAAATTGGGGATTGCAGGCCTGATCAGGGGCCGGAAGGACCGAAGTGCTAAGAGGATCTTTGGCGCCGAGCCCTTTGATGGAGGGAGCATGTGCTTATACGGTGAGGAGATTCGGATCACCTGTCCCGGAAAGGCAATTCGCAGGGGAATCGGTTTCGTACCTGAGGATCGAAGAACCCAGGGGTAATGCTGAAAAAGTCAGTAAAAGACAACATCACCCTCCCCAGTGTGAAACGCCATGCCAGAAAAGGGTTTGTAAACATGCAGTGGGAAAAGGACAGCAGTGAGTCTTACATACGCAAGCTGTCCATCAAAACCCCCGGGTAGCGAGGCAGTGACCAAAAATTTGAGCGGAGGCAACCAACAGAAGATTGTGCTGGCTAAATGGTTTTTGGCCGAGTCAAAGATTCTGCTGCTGGACGAGCCCACAAGGGGGATTGATATTGGAGCTAAATTTGAGATTTATGAGTTGATGAATCAGTTTACAAAAGACGGCGGCAGCATTCTGGTAGTCTCGTCTGAGCTACCGGAGCTTCTTGGGGTATGTGACAGAATCTATGTAATGGCAGAGGGAAAAGTAACAGGGTGTCTGGATAATCATGAGCTGACAGAAGAAGTGATCATGCATTTGGCCAGTATGAACTGAGCATAGGGGTGGAAAATGGCAATGGACAAAAAGCAAAGTAGAGAAAATAATAAAAGAATATGCCTTAATCGGATTTTAGTTATCTTATGTATTTTTATTTATATCGTAGAGCCCAGGTTTATCTCCAGGAAAATCTGATCAATGTGTTGATTCAGATCGCCATCAATGCGTTTATCGCCACAGGGATGACCTTTGTGCTGCTGACAGGCGGAATAGATCTTTCCGTAGGCCCCGTCTGTGCTCTGAACGGTATTTTAGGAGCATTGCTCTGCAAGCAGCTTCCTGCCATGAATGTGGGAATGACGCTCCTTGTGGGACTTCTGCTCTCCATCGCAATTGCTCTGGTGATTGGCGGGATATCCGCCTTTATCATATGCAGATTCAATGTGGCGCCCTTTATTGCAACCCTGGCCATGATGAATGTGGCCAGAGGCGTCTGCTACCTGCTTACGAACAGTAAGCCGGTGTATGAACTGCCGGAGAGTTTTTTATGGATTGGCCAGGGGTATATCGGCCCCATACCGTTTATTGTGATACTGACGATTGTGGTCTTACTGATTTCACACATCATTCTGAGTAAGACTGCATATGGAAGACATATCTATGCGGTGGGCAGCAATGAAGAGGTGGCAAAGCTCAGTGGAATCCGTGTGAATAAGATCAAAACCTCTGTCTATATGATTTGCGCGGGCCTCTCCGCTTTGCGGGGATATGCCAGTCGGCTAAGATCGGTACAGGACAGCCGGGGGCGGCCGAAGGGTATGAGCAGTATGCAATTGCGGCAGCAGTCATGGGCGGCACCAGCCTCGCGGGAGGAACAGGAGGGATTCCAAATACGATCATTGGCATTATTGCAATTGGAATTATCAACAATGGTCTGAGCCTGATGCAGGTCAACTCGTATTGGCAGAAGGTGGCCATGGGTGTTATTATCGCGTTTGCGGTGATCATGGACAGACTCAAGGTAAAGGCTGAATAGGGGAGGGCAGTATGGAAACCATTCACAATAAAACAGACAGCATGGTAACTGATATGATTGATGGATATGTGGGGCCAATTCAGCACTGCTTGAGAGGCTGGACAGGACCAAGAGTATCCTGGTCAGGAATGCAGGGGAGCGGGTTATGGTTCTGGCCGGAGGGGGAGCAGGATGTGAGCCGTTGTATATCGGCTGTGCAGGGATCAAAATGGCAGATGCAGTAGTCAGTGGCAACATTTTTGCCGCCCTGCGGCAACCGCGCTTCTGAAGACCATAAAGCAGATGTACCATGAAAAAGGGAATCCTTATGGTGACCGGAAACTATGTGGGGATGTGCTCAACTACGAGCTGGCGGCAGAGCTTGCAGTTATGAAGGGATTGAGGCCAGGACGATTTTTTGTACGGGATGATATTCTGCATATGCCAAAGGAAAGAGCAATGGACCGAAGGGGATCGGGGAATCCTGCCGGTTATAAAGACTGCGGCGGGTGCAGCGGCGGAGGGACTGGATCTGGACGAAGTGGAACGCATTGCCCGAAAGGCGGAGCGCTCCCTTGGAACCATCTCCGTAACCTTTGGACCGGGCTACCGGCCGGAAACGGTGAGTCCATGTACGAAATGCAGAGCGGATACATTGAGTTCGGTATGGGATTTAATGGAGAGCCGGGGATTAGAAGGGTGAAGATGCCCTCCGCTGATCAGCTGGCTGAGATCATTTTAAAAGACATCATAGAAGATATGAGCTTGAGGGAAGGTATGGAGGTGGCACTGATGGTCAATGGAAAGGGGCTACCTCCAATATGGAATTGTACATTTTAACCCGCAGTCTCACAGACTGCCTGGAGAACAAAAAAATAAGAACGTTTAACACTGAGACCGGAAATTTCTTTACAGCGCCCGGTATGCAGGGAGTGAGTGTCACAGTCATGAGGCTGGATGAGGAGCTAAAGCACTATTATCACCAGGACAGCTACACCCCATGTATGCATACAGTACGCGCAGCGGTATGGGAGCGGTGAAATGAATGAGTTGAATATCACACAAGTGAAAGAAATGTTTGCCTTTATGGCAGACGAGATTATGAAAAATGAGACTCTGCTGACGGAAATGGATAACAAGATCGGGGACGGGGATCATGGGATCGGAATGTCCCTGGGGTTTCGTGCGGTCAAAGAAAATCTGCCTAACATGAAGGCAGACTCGGTAAATGAGCTGTTTAAGGAAGTGGGGATGACTATGCTGGATGCCATGGGGAGCCTCGGGGGTTATCTTTGGAACCATGTTTATCAGCGGCTTTGGCGCAGTGCCTCCTGCAGAGAAGTTGACCCTGGAAACTCTGGGGTTTATGATGAAGCGTTCTCTCGATAATATTAAAAAGAGAGGTAAGGCAAAGCTGGGGGACAAGACCATGATCGACAGCTACGAACCCGCTGTCCGGGGAATGCTGGAAAGCGCCGAAAGAGGGGACAGCCTGCTTAAAGGGCTGCAGAACGCATGGACAGAGGCAGTAAAAGGGGCTGAAAAGACGAAAACATATTCTGCCCGAAAGGGGAGGGCAGAGTCCTATGGACAGAAGTCCCTGGGGGTTCCTGATCCTGGAGCCGTTTCGGTGAGCATCCTGTTTAGGGCAATGTATGAATATGTAAAGGGACATGAGGAAGGAGGGAAGGTATGACATCCAGAGAGCGGGTGAGAGCTGCCATAAATCACAGGGAGCCGGACAGGGTGCCCATTGATATCGGCGGGACAAAGGTTACCGGATTCATGTGGACGAATACATAAAGATAGGCAGGTATCTTGGTATTGATGTGGAACCCCAAAATGCTACGAGCAGTTCCAGATGCTTGCAAGAGTGGAGGAGCCGGTTTTGAGATGGCTTCACGGAGATGTGATACAGCTGGAAAATGTATACGAGACCTGGGGATACAAGAACGCGGACTGGAAACCCTGGGTGAATACAGCCGGAAACACCATCCTGATGCCAGGAACGTTTCAATGCAAAGTGAAAGAGAATGGGGACATTGCCCTTTTGACTCAGGCGGAAAGCATGCAGCGGATATGGCGGCCAACGGAGGATATTTTGAGCGCCTTCCCAATCCGCCGCTGGATCTGATGAAAGAGATTTCGTTTATGGATGTACAAAAATTTCGGAAAACCATCCCCATGTATTCGGATGAGGAGTTGGGCATCCTGGAAAAAAAGGGCCAAATTTCTGTACGAAAATACAGACTACTCCATTCACGGAGGGGCCTTGAAGGGAAAATTGGGAACGACCGGGATTTTTGCGGGACACCCCTTCACAGAATGGCTGTGCATCCTGGCGGGAGAGCCGGGTATGCAGGGGAACTCCTGGAAGCAGCAGGCGATGCGGCAGTTGAAAATATGAGAAGGTATCTTCAGGCAGTGGGGCCGTATATTGATACCATTCTGATCTCCACCACCGATTTTGGGACCCAGACAGGTGAACTTTTCAGTCCGGAGACATTTAGAGAGCTTTATATGCCCAATTATAAAAGATGTGCAGCTTTGTCCATAAGAACGCACAGGCAAAAACCATGTTTCACAGTTGCGGGTCTATTCGAAATATTATTCCCTTCTTTTATTGAGGCCGGCTGTGACATCTTGAATCCCATTCAGGCCAATTCCTACAGAATGGAACCGGGGAACTGAAAAGAGCATATGGAGACCAGCTTGTTTTCTGGGGGGGCAGGGGTGGACAGCCAGACGGTATATCCATTGGGGACGCCCCAGGAGGTACGCAGCCAGGTAAAAACACGTCTGAGAGAGCTGATGCCTGGGGGAGGGTGTGTGTTTTCGCCCATCCACAATACACAGTATGATGTGCCAGTTGAAAATGTACAGGCATTTGTGGATACAGTGCTGGAGTTTGGAATCTACGGAAACAGGGGGAGTATATGATTACGACAGTAAATCTGAATCCATGTATTTACAAGAGTGTCATGGTTTCTGGTTTTAAATATGGTGAATTGAACAGAGTGATAAGTACCCGCATTGACGTGTCCGGAAAAGCCATTAACGTGGGGATTGCCATCAAGAAATTGGGGGCGGATGTAGAGTGTCTGGGATTTAATTACAGTGAAAACGGAAAGGAATTGGAAAAAACTCTGCAAAATTATGGGATCTCCTACAATTTGTCACAGTAAATGGAAAACTGAGGACGAACACAAAGATCTTGGATATGGAGACCCGGATACTGACCGAACTCAACGAGAGCGGAGGAAAAGTCACAGACAGAGATATTCAGAATCTCAAGGAGGTTGTGAAACATCATGGGGCAAAGAGTACCACTGTTGTGATTGGAGGGAGCGTTCCTGTGGGTGTGGGTAAGAATATCTACAGGGAATTGATTGAGGAGCTATCCAGTTATCCTGCAAAGATCATTTTAGATGCTGAGAAAGACCTTCTTTTAGAGGGGGTAAAAGCCAGGCCCTATCTGATCAAACCAAACTTATATGAGCTGCAGACTGCTTTTGGAAAAGATTGCAACACAAAAGAAGAGGTATACGAAGTGGCAAAGGGCATTATTAAAAAGGGCGTCTCCCTGGTGTGTGTTTCCCTGGGGAAGGAAGGGGCCATACTTTGCAGCGGGAGGAGGCGTACTTTTCCCCGGGGCTTGAGTTGGATATCAGAGGTGTCCAGGGGGGCCGGGGACTCTATGGTTGCAGGGATCTGCATTGCCATTGAGAGAGGACTCCCAATGCAGGGAGCTGTTGCGATATGGCATGGCTGCCTCGGCGGGATCATTAGTGCTGGAAGGAACACAGATGTGTGGGAAAGAACATTTTGAGACTTATTTACAACAGATAAAAGTAGAAAGAATGGGTTGACTTATGGGGCTGATAACAACAAAAGAATTGTTAAGGGACGCGCAGGCTTCTCACTACGCAGTGCCAGCGTTCAATGTAGAGAATATGGAGTGTATCCAGGAGTCGTCTGGGCGGCCAAGGAGATGAATGTGCCGGTGATCATTCAGACCACACCCTCCAGTGTACGCTATGCAGGGGTGGAATTTTTTGCGGCAGGGGTGGAGGCTATTTTGAGGGAAACCGGAGTGATGGCAGCACTGCATTTGGACCACGGCTCATCCTATGAACTGGCAGCCCGGGCAATGAAGGCCGGATATACATCCGTGATGTTTGACGGATCTAAGCTGCCTATGGAGGAAAACATTGCCTGGACGAAAAAGGTGGTGGAGCTGGGCCATATCTTTGGAGTTTCGGTGGAAGCGGAGCTGGGATGTATCGGTGGAAAAGAGGATGATACGCAGGCCTCGGGGATGTTCACAGAGGCCTGTGATGCCGAGCAGTTTGTACGAAAGACAGGGGTTGATTCATTGGCAGTAGCCATCGGACCTGCCCATGGTGTCTACAAAGGAATCCCCATATTGATATAGGAAGGCTTAAGGAAATCCGCAGACAGGTGGAAATACCGCTGGTTCTGCATGGAACCTCAGGCGTTCCTGAGGAAACCGTCAGGGAGTGCATACAAAATGGAATGTGCAAGGTCAATTACGCTACAGACCTCCGCTGTGCGTTTACGGAAGCGGTGCGAATCGCGCTGGGAGAAGAACCTCTTGCGGTGGATCCCAAGCGTTATCTGGGGACTGCCAGGGAAGCGGTGAAAGAGGTGGCGAAGGAGAGGATCAGACTTGTTATGACCCGGACAGTAACAGCGTTATCCTAGCGGCCAAAGGTTGTATAGAAACGGACTTCTGTTCTCCTTAAAAGTATGGTAGTATGAAATACAGGAAATTGCGTATGGATAACCTTACACTTATACAAGGAGGAGATAGGATGGGAATAGAAAATAAGATTGACCACACAATGCTCAAAGCAGAAGCCACAAGTGAAACGATTAAGAGATACTGTGAGGAGGCTGTGAAGTACGGATTTGCCTCTGTGTGTACCAATTCCTGCTGGGTACCCTTGACGGCAGATTTACTGGCCGGAAGTGGGGTGAAAGCCTGCTGTGTAGTGGGATTCCCTCTGGGGGCCATGCTGCCGGAGGCCAAGGCGGCGGAGACGCGTCTGTCTGTGGAGGCGGGTGCGCAGGAGATTGATATGGTATTGAATGTGGGCAGCCTGAAGGAGAAGAATTATGATTATGTGCTGGAAGATATCCTGGCAGTGCGCCAAGCGGCGGGGGAAGATACAGTGCTGAAAGTCATTATTGAGACATGTCTGTTAACGGATGAGGAGAAGAGAAAGGCATGTGAGCTGTCTGTGGAGGCAGGGGCTGATTATGTAAAGACTTCCACAGGTTTCAGTACCGGAGGAGCCACTGTGGATGACGTGAGGTTAATGAAGGAGACAGTGGGGGGGCCAGGGCCAAGGTGAAGGCCAGCGGGGAATCCGGACTGGGCAACAGGCCCGAGAGTTGATAGCAGCCGGGCGGACCGGATTGGCACCGGAAACGGAGTGCTCCTCATGGAGGACCCTGCCTGGGGATGTTAAGTGATGTAACGGGGATTCACCGCAGAGAGCGGGCGCTTCAGATTCTCCACTCTTTTCGGTAAGCCAGGGCGTCACCCCTCCCGGGCTTTAAACAAGTTAATAAAGTGGCTGACATTGTTCATTCCTATGGCGTAGGTGATGTCGCTGACGGACTGATCCGAGTACTTCAGCAGTTCCTTGGCGTAGGACAAACGCGTGGTGATGATGTATTCATTGACAGTCACACCCATATATTTTTAAATTCTCTTGAGAGATAAAACTTGCTCACTCCATGGGATTGAGCCAAGGTATCAGAGTCAGATTGGTTTTAAAATTTTGGTCAATCTCCCTTAAGATTCCCTTTAAGTAGTCCGGAATAAAAATAGTCTGGGAGTCCAAAAGCATGGTCTGCATGGTGAGCTCTGTGAGCAGACTGCCCAACAGATTGGAGGACAGCAGCTCTGTGGAGGCATTGCGCTTCTGATTCAGGGAGACGATCCTGCGCAGGGTGCTCTCCATAAAGAACTTGTCCTGACATTCCTGAACTTGAAATCCGCTTTTGGAAAACTCTTGAAAATAGCCCAGGGCATTGTTGCCGTTAAAGTGTACCCAGAGAAATTCCCAGTTCTGCCCATGGGCAGTCTCGTAGTAATGGTGCTCCAGGCAGTTGATCCAGAAACAGCAGCCGGAAACCTGGGGATAGGAATGATCCCGGTATTTCAAAATTCCCTTTCCGGACAGAGTGTATACGATCAAAAAGAATTCAGGTTTTCCGCTCTGTAAAGTAAGTGTCATCTGTTTTAAAATATCCCGCCTCCTGGACATAAAAATAAATGGACTTTGCCAGAGCGCTGGGCGTCATGATCAGCCTTATAGAGTCCTCTGACCAGGTATATGCGGCCCGTTCCTGGTAGGGATGTTCGTTTTTAGCCATGTGTATTCTCCTGCAAGAAACTGTTATTTTTGGGCAACAAACTTTCTTGTTATTTTTATCATAAACCATTAAAATGTGGATGTAAACAAAATTTCGGAGACAAGCGCAATATTGGGGCTTACGAGGAGGAAAGCAAATGGCTAAATTAAAAGATACAAAGAAAGCGCGTATTGGCATCTATACTATGGGTTTAAAACATTACTGGGGACAATTTCCGGGTCTGCGTGAGCGGATGATCACGTACGGACAGTTTATTGCAGACAGGGTTCAGAGGATGGGAAGTGCAGAGGTATATTTCTATGGACTGGTGGATTGTGAGCAGCAGGGGCTAAAAGCAGGAGAGTACTTTAATGAGAAAAATGTGGATCTGATCTTTGCCCACGCCGGAACTTATGTGACAAGCGCATCCGTATTGCCGGTACATCAGATCTGCAAGGCTCCGGCTGTGATCTTAAATCTGCAGCCTACCGCCAGGATTAACTATCCCAAGACCACAACCGGAGAGTGGCTGGCCCACTGCGGTGCATGTCCTGTGCCGGAAATCTCCAACGCATTTCACCGCGCAGGCATCAAGTACCGGGTGGTAAACGGTCTGCTGGGACTTGATTACACGCCGGAGATTTCTATGACAGAGGAGAACACGGCTTTCAGACCGGAGGCTGTGAGGGCTTGGAAACAGATTGAGGAGTGGGTTCTGGCTGCCAGTGTAAAGAGCGGACTCTCAGGAGCCAGATTCGGATTCCTGGGAAATACCTACAGCGGTATGCTGGACATGTACAGTGATTTCACTATGTTTCAGGCACAGACCGGGGCCCATGTGGAGGTTCTGGAAATGTGTGACCTGAACCGGATGCTGGAGACGGTAACGGAGGAGGAGGCTGCCCGGAAACGTGAGGAGATCGCGGAGTTTTTCACCATCAGTGAGACGGACGCCGCGGACCCCCTGGCGCAGAAACCCACAGAGGAGCAGCTTGACTGGTCCGCAAGAGTAGCTGTGGCACAGGAAAAGCTGGTGAAGGAGTATGACCTGGATGCACTCACCTACTATTATCACGGTGCTCCCGGAGGAGAGTATGAGAAGCTGCAGGGTGGGTTCATAGTGGGGCATTCCCTGCTGACTGCAAAAGGCATTCCGTGTGCCGGTGAGGGGGATTTAAAGACCTGCCTTGCCATGAAGATATGCGACATTGTAAATAAGGGCGGCTCCTTCTGTGAGATAGTGGTAACGGATTATGAGGATGGGACGATTCTCCTGGGACACGACGGACCGTTCCATCTGGCTATAGCCAAGGGCAAACCAATTCTGAGAGGAATGGGGCTGTACCACGGAAAGCAGGGAACCGGGGTTTCTGTGGAGGCGAAGGTGCGAACAGGTGAGATCACCAATCTGGGATGTACCCAGACAATAGACGGGCAGTTAAAATTCATTATAACAGAGGCAAAGTCCACAGATGGAACCATCATGACCATAGGAAACACTCAGACTCCTGTGAAGTTTAAAAAGGACCCGGACAGCTATATGGATGAGTGGTTTGCAGAGGCGCCTACCCACCACTTTGCGATGAGTGTGGGACACAACGGATCACTGTTTGAGAAGATAGCGGATATCCTTGAGATACCGTCCGTAACGTTGGATAAATAGCAGAAAATTGAACAATACAGCGGTCAGGCGGCTGCGTAAAATCAGCCTCTATGCAGTTGGAATAAATGCATAGAGGCTGATTTTAGCTTTTTTTGCGAGTCAACATGATAGATAGAGTAAGGGCAGAAAATGCCAGGAGACAATATGGAACCAGGGGCGAAGAGTCACCTGTCTTAGCAGCCTTCGCTTTTGGTGAAAGAGGTGTGTTTTTGATCTGTACTTTAATGGTTTCCCCGTCAGACTTTACTTTAAATGGATAAGAGGTACTGTCCAGCTGGTAACCGTCCGGCGCCTTGATTTCCTTGAGATAGTAATCTGTTTGATACAGAGGGCCGCTTTTAGCAATCCCTTTGCTGTCAGTGACGAAGGTGCCTGCCTTTTGACCATCGGAAGTATAGAGTGTAAATTCGGCACCTGCCAGCTTCTTAGAGGAATCGGAGGATACTTTTGTAATCTGCACATACCCGCAGAAAATATCTATCTCGTCTTCGTCCCTGTCATCCTCATCCGTTGGTATGGCAGAGGGAGTGGAGGAACCGGGCTTTTCGTAAGTGCCGGATACCTCTACCAAGTTGCTCAGAGACTTCAGTGTGCGAATACTGTCCTTTTTGAGGGAAACGGTGAACTGAAATGTTACGCTGTCTCCGGGCCCAAGCAGGTTAATAACGGCATCTTTCCCCTTAATGTCAATGTTTACCGGATTTTTCTGTTCTGTGAGAAGATTAGAAGGAATCTGATATTCGGAACCGTCTGAGATCGCCGCTGCTTTTAATTCTTTGCTCATCCGGTCAGCGACATGGAGGTCTTTGAGTGTGACATTGCCGTAATTGCGGACAATGATCGTGTAAGCCACTTTTTCGCCGGCATAGTAAATACCTGCCTCCTTTTTGCCCTGATAGCGTCCGTCCACCAGTTTTACCCCTTCTGTCCGGTCTGCCAGTTTGGAGATAGAGACCTTTGATCTGCCACATTGATCTTATCCTCGTCCTCATCGTCTTCGTCAACCGGGATGGGGGACGGTGGGCGGGATCATCTGGCTTTACATAAACCCCGGTGACAACAATGATATTCTGCAGCTCCTCCAAAACAGGAATGTGTTTTTTATTAAGTGTAACCGTAAAGTCAAAGGCAACGCTGTCCTCCGGTTCCAATTGATCTATGACCAGTTCAGTACTGGAGACAGTTGTGACAGAGATGTCCTTCTCAAGTTCTGTCTTCAGGAAGGCGGGAACTACAAAGCTGGTTTTGGAGTAGTCCACACCATGTTTCAGATCGTCTGTCATAAGGTCGGCTACCTTCAGATTCTTTGCTGTGACATTGCCATAGTTGCGGACAATAATCCGGTAAGTAACCCTATCCCCATAATCGTACCATCCGGGCTGCTTTTCACCCTCATAGCGTCCATTCACCAGAGTTACCCCTACTGTCCGGTTAGCCAGCTTGGAGATGGAGATCCTGGGGAGGCAATATTAATCTTATCTTCATCCTCATCGTCTTCATCTGCGGGGACGGGCTTAATAGATTCGGGGTCATGCGGCAAGGCGTAATCTCCGGTGACGGTAACTATATTCTGCAGGCTCGTAAGAACGGGTATGGCATCAGTCTTGATAGTCAGCACAAAATCAAAATCTACGCTGTCCCCTGATTCCAACTGGTGGATGGTAAGTTCTGTATCTTTATCCTTTGTGATTGTCACAGGATTTCCCAGGTTGGTTCGGATGTCCTCCGGTATGGAGAAACTGGCTGAGGACAGCTTCACAGCCTGTTCTAGGTCAGGGGTCAGCAGATCAGAGACTTTCAAATTTTTTCAGCATCACGTTGCCATAGTTGCGGACAATGATGCGGTAAGTGACCTGCTCCCCATAATCATACCACCCCTGGCTGCTTTTCACCCTCATAGCGTCCATCCACCAGGGTAACACCCGAGGTGCGGCTGGCCAGCTTGGACACAGAAAGTCTTGGGGAATCAATGTTGATGCAGTCCTCGTCCTCATCATCCTCATCCGTGGGGATGGGCAGGGTATCCGGACCATTGATGTAAAAACCAGTGACTTTCACGATGTTTTTCAGCTTTTCCAAAACAGGGATGTCTGCGGACTTGACAGTCACCACAAAATCAAAGGCTACACTGTCCCCAGCTGCCAGTTCATCTATTGTCAAATAGGTTTCGGCCTTTTGAATGATAGAGACAGGACGCCCAAGGCTTGTCTTTATCCCTTCGAGAACCAGAAAATGTGCATCCTGGACGTTCACAGCATTTTTTAAATCCTCTGTCATAGTATCCACCACCTGCAGATTTTTTGCAGTAGCGTTTCCATAATTGCGTACAATGATCTTGAATGAAACCTTTTCGCCTAAATCGTACCAGCCCGGCTTTTTTTCTCCCACATATCTTCCGTCCACCAATGTTACACCAGTTGTTTTACCGGCTAACTTGGAAATGGAGATTTTAGGGTATACCTTGGTATTATCAACCGTATAGGTGAAGTCACGGGTTCCGTTCTCCTTCTCGTCCACCGTAAATTCCCTGCTCCAGGAAGGTGTTTGATACAGGTAGCCCAAGGGAGGCTTTGTCTCCGTTACCCGGTATTTTCCTGGGTCAAGTCCCGCTCTGGTGTAGGCTCCATCCCGGTATTCCAGCATCCCAAGCTCTGAGTAGGAGTTTCCGTTCCATCGGTCAAGCCTAAACTGTGCACCCGGTAAAACAGCCCCGCTGTCTTTATCCTTTTAATGACCTTAACAGAGCCGTTGGGAGGCGTATATGAGGAGCGGGCATAGGCAGTTACACTTTTATCTTTTTCGGATTCCCCCAAACATCATAGCAATAACAGGCTGCTTGGTGGAGACATTGGGTTTAAAGGTGGTACCCGATAAGCTATGGGCCACGACGGTGCTGATAATCCTCAGGGTTGTGCCGCTTTTTCCCATACTTTTATAGGACTCGTCCGTAGCCTTCACATAAAAGCCAGAATGGACATCATCTGTATTGTAGATGAGGGATACGCCGGTTACAAGCTTGCCGGTAGTATCATCCACCACAGTGCCTTTACGGTCCGAAACAGCATATACATCGCTTACCGAAACGGTAAACTTGCTGGAATTCCAAGTTCCGTCACTCTGCTTTGACCAGGAATCCGTTGTGTTTGACGAGGTCAGGGAGATAATCGGGGGTTGAGATTTCACCGGAACTGTTAGTACCCTCAGCGGTTTTGGCGTCTGTGTACAACTTTTAATCAGTTTCCAGGTGTCCTTTGCGCCGTCCACATTGGAAGCGTTTACACTTGCCTCTAAGGTGGAGAGTGACACCTTTGTCTCGTTTCCCAGGTCCATGTTTGTCAGATGGACAGCTACAGCGGTGATATAGTAATCCTTCTCCCAGGACCCTGAGCGGTAGGAACTGTTATAGGCATTGTGTCCAATTCTTCTGACTCCGTTGTACAGGACATAGTTTAAACGTTTATTGATGATAAACTTGTCTGATGGGGAAACAGCACCCGCGGGTTCTGCCAGGACGCTGGCCATACAATAGCAGGCCTTTTTAGACATGCCGTCATAGAAGGCATCTGATCCGTTGTACTGAAGATAGCGTATCTGTGTACCCGGTTCATAAACGGTCTTTCCATCCACCACGATAGCATTTGGAAAGAGGTAGTTTAGCTGATACATGGTGACCACCTTGTAGGAGGCAGAAGCTCTGGCTGTTCTGCCAGTGCCGGATATGATCTGCGGCGACACTGCGTACTCGTCATAATAGTCATAGCTGATGGCAGGGGGGACAGGGGAAACCTTTGTCCCTTCCGCCTGTGATGCCTTTTTTGTGTTGCCCGGAAGTCTGTGCATTCGTGTCCTTCTGTTTTGTACCCTGCTGTTGCGTAGGACTCTTCTGAGAATCCTGCTGCTCCGTGTGCTGTGTTTCAGCAGGATCTGGCTGTATGCCCTGCTGTTCAGTATGGTTTGGCTGCAATTTCGGCTTTTTTGTTTGCTGTTGCTCTGTTTGTTTCTTCTGAGAATCCTGTAAATCTGTGCTCTGTTGATTTGTCTGTTTTGTCTGAGCATCCTGTTTATCCGTGGCCTTCTGATCTGTCTTTGCTGGCTGTGAATCTTTTAGGTTCGTGTCTTGTTGATCTGTCTGCGTGGGCTGTGAATCTTGCTGATTCGTGAGCTGTTGTTTTGGCAGCTGGGGCTCCGAATTTTCTTGCTTTACACCTAGTTGATTAAGGCCAATCTGTTTTGCATCATTTGGCTGTCTGCTTTCCCATTTTTTTGCCCCCCTGTCTCGCGCTTGAAAGTTTCCTGTCTTGCAGTACCGGTACTGTCTGTCTGTACACAGGCTGTCCGTGGACTTGCTGACCGGATGATATATACTGCTCCGGTTGTCCTGGCGCCTCAGCCATTATATGTTCAGCTGGCACGGTGGAGACACAGAGCATTCCGGTTAAGACAAGGGATAATATTCTGTGTTTTATCATAACTTATTCCTTTCATAGATAGTGATTTGACTGACATCCTATTTCTCACGGACAAAGCTTGTTAAATAGCTATTCCATTTTGCAAAGGGAACCTTTAGGATGACATCTGCCACGTAATCCTTTGTATAATAAAAGCCCCATGCATCCGCAAAATTATACATAGGATAGTCGTCAAATCCATCTGAACCATAGGTAGCGATGACGGATACATGGTAGTCTGTGAAAGCAGTTTTTCCGTCCGATGAATAGGAGGTAGTGACAGCATACATCACTGCAACAGCCAACTCATAATAATCGTCCAGAAGGTTTGAGCGGTGTACAGGGGATTTAGCCCATATGTCAATGGCATTTAGGTTTCCAGTATCAGGATTTTGTCCTGTAAGTTTAAACGGCGATGCATTAGAGCCGAGACCAATCTGTCCCAGACCATGCACTGCCAGATCATCCACCGAACCGGTTGTAAAATAAGTACTCAGACTGTGGCTGGCTCTGAGTATAGAATGGTTGAGAAGGGTTTTCATTCCTCTTTTGACAGGCAGTTTCCCGTTCGCTGTCCGAAAAGCATTGATATCGTTAAAAATTTTTAGGGATAGAGTTTCGTTATAGATATAGGCCCTATCGGCTTCGGGAACAGGGTGGACAACTTCTATATTCGGAGGAGCTGGGGTCTCACTTTCTTCCGATCCGTCAGCAGCAGGTCTAGTTCGGATAACAAAGCCTCGTTTCCCAACATATCGGTTGCCAATCCATTTGTTTTTCTGCATAATGCCTTTTGCGTTGAAATAGTATAGCTTTCCTTTAAACGTCTTCCATCCTTTCCGAATAATCCCATATTTAACAAAGTAGGTCTTTCCTTTAAAAGAAATCAGACCAGAGCCATATCGCTTACCAGATAGGAAAATAGATATCGCTTTTTACGGATCGTTTTTACACCAGTATAGGCAGCACCGTTTTTGGGGAAAAATAGTACTTATCCCTGTTCAGAGTTTTCCAGCCTTTTTTAAAAAGCACTCCCTTGGACTAAAATAGTAGTATTTTCCATGAATTTTCTTTAAACCTGTGGCTCTATGATTTTTATTGTAATAGTAATAGACTTTCCCGGATTTAACTATAAACTTGCCTTTGGCAGCGCTTAGAAACATGGGCAGCATAGCTGTACACAGGACGAACATACATAAAAAGAGAGCTGCAACAATACCTTTTTTGCTTTGTCTGATTGATTTATTCATAGTTTTTAGAAAATTTTATCCCCCTTTCTTGGATGGATAGATCTGCGAATGCAGACATATCCGAATAGGATCTATACTCCTTTTGCAAAGCACTAAAAATAATTTAATTTCTTTTGCGAAGCATCCTCATGCCTGCAAATTAGGGAAAACTGTTATTTACGACTACATCTTTCGATGCGTAGATTGGCCTCATATCAGTGGTGGATATCGATTTCTCTACGCCCTCCGCTGACGTTAATCTTGCTTTGAGTGATTCCACTTTCCAACTACTAGAGGTGGGAGAGTCATCACTTATCTAGTTGAATTAAAATCTGAAAAAAGAGATGTTATGATGAATGATTGATAAGTTACAAAAATGCAAAAAGAGTATAGATAACAATAAAATAATATCACATAAATACATAAAATGCAATATATAATTGTTAAAAGTGCATTGTCATTTGGCTGAGAGGTTACTGTTTACCACCCGGACGTTGGCATCCTTCAAGCAAACAAGTGCAGCGCTCTGGGCAACTGACCGTTAACTTCAACTACAGAAATCTTGCCACTGGCAGCTTTTCCGTATACTTAGAGAGTTACAAATGCCCGAGTGATTGCGCCCTGTAACCTAAAAACTTCCCCAAAGCTTATTTAAAAATCGCCTTCGTGATACGACCTTCCGCCTAAAAAGAAACAGCTTCCTCCGGCGCAGGGCTATGCTTCGGGGACAATTGGTGTGCGTTTTTAATGAAGATGGAATCCTCTGCTTACGGAAACTTAGGGAGGAAGGTTCTCCTGAGTCCCTTAGTTGTAGTTAGCAGATAGTTCATCGGAATGTTACACGCGTCCCCGAAGCATAGCCCTGCGCCGGAGGAAGCGTCCGCCTCGGCCTATAAAGGACCTATTGTTATGTTAAAATTGCCTTTTTAGGTTTTGACCAAGCCCCTAATAAGTTTTTATTACCATTCTTTTTATATGCTCTTACCTTTACATACCATTTTTTCTTCCCTTTCATCTTCCCTATTTTAATTTGTTTTTCCCGCCTCCTTTTACCGTCTTTTTCAGTTTATATTTTCCGGATTTTTTCTGCCACATAAACTTTATAACCTTTCGCATACTTTACCTTAGTCCACGTCACGAGCAGCTTTCTATCTGAAGTAACCTTTACCTTCACCTTAGGAGTACCTAATACGTCAACTTTAGCATTCTTACTCATATCACTTTCTAAGCCAATTGTTTTTTAGCAGCGGCTATTTTATAATACCATCTTTTACCGCATGTGGCTTTATTATCCGTATACGAAAGCTTTGTCGTTTCGCCTATCTGCTTATAACCGCTGTTTGATTTGTTGGAACGATAAATCAAGTATTTTTCGGCCCGTGTTACGGCTTCCCAAGTGATTTTTACCTTAGATGCACTGGTTTGGACCGCTTTTTACTTTTGCAGGAACTTGTAGCTTAACTGTGGGAGGTATCTTCTGCAAATTTTTTAATGCTATTTGAAGGTCCGATATTATTCTGTTAAGATCAGCCAACTTTGTCCTATCAACACGCTTCGCCGCTTCAATAGCATCTGCAACCCGCTTATATGACTCTGCAGTATAGTCACCCCGGACAAGTGTTTCTGTCTGTTTGATCAAAGAATTCATCTGGTCAACTTTTTTTCGCAACGCTTCCTCGTCATCACCATTTTTTACCTGCAATTGGTCGATTGCCATCTTCAGGTTATCCAACGCCTCTTGGACAGCTTGTAAATCGTTACGGTTTACACTGTCCACTTGCGCTATGGCTGATTTCAGTCTTTGATAGGTCTCGGCAGTATACTCTGTTTCTGACAATGCGAGCGCTGTTTCCTTTAATCTATCCAATTCTTTTTAGCAACGTTACCAGAGGATCTTCACTTGCCTCTTCAAACTCAAAGTAGTCAATACTGATTCCTTTGTTAACTTTAATATACACATCGTGCACACCAGTAACTTTTTCTTAAAACCTCCGATGCCGCTGTCAGGGGAACTGCATCATAGTTACCGTTGGTCGGAATAGTAACTGTTCCAAACGGCTGCAGGTTAAGTGAATCAATATAAAACTGCAGCGATGCACCACCGCCATCCGCAACAGACCCTGCTGCCGTTACTTTTTTCGCTCCATTTTCCCCAAAATCAACATCGGGATACCGCATCCAAGATCCATTGTCCAGATAGCCCACATTCTTCCGATTACTAAAATTGTCTCTTTCCTGTACTCTTGGGTGAAGCGTTCCCTGGATACCCACATCAAATATTTCGGCTTCTATACGGCCGAATGCGGAGACCTTATGTGAAAACTGGATATAGTCGAGACCGATTCCCTTTTCGCCGCCAAAGCTCAGGTAAATGTCATTCTTACCGGTCACAGATTTCGTGATCTTTGATGTCCCTATCTGTAGATTACTCATGAAACTACCGCCATTGCCCAGTGGTATTGTTGCGATTACCGGTCCATCCTTGGAATCCAGATGAATTTTCACTGTCGCTTCAGCCTCAGTTCCGGCCACTGCTGTCACCGTTGTGGGCATCTTAGAACTGAAATCTACGTTTTTAAACACCGCCCAATCAGTCTGTGGGTCATTGAACCAACCCAAACTGGCAAATTGGCTAAAGTGTTCAAGACCACTTCCTGTCTGAGGCCTGCCGCTGCTGTTATCAGCTGATTCGGCTTCAATACGCAGGAACCCGTCTCTTAAATTAATGTATTCCGGCACCTCATTGTCAAACTCCAAAACTATGAGGTATGGTAAGTCCGAACCATTACCATTAGGATTTACATCGGGTAATGTTACATCAAGCCCATCCGCTCCCTGAGAGTACGTAATTTGTTCATTGCTGCCCTCCAGCCTGATCCCTTTTAACCCTGATAAATCGACTGCACCTGTTCTCAAACTGTTAACCGAAATATGTTTTGTATTTTGTGGCCATTTCATACCATAAAGGTAGAGTGTATCCCGCTGCTTATTCGTAGTAAAGCGGAAATCCTCCACTGTGTAAGACAGGTCGTCAGAACCAATACCCCCGCCTACTTTGGTCGGACCTTCTCCGTAGATATCCCAGGGTCTGGAGCTGTATATACCCTCTCCGTTCATGCGCAGCCATTCTCCCATCAAAGCAAATGTTTTTCTGGCGGCTTCGGGGATACGTCCTTCCTTATCAGGTCCCACATTCAAGAGCAGATTACCATTCTTGCTTACCGTATCCAGTAACAAGCCCAATAAATCTACCGGTCTTTTAAAGTCATCATTTTCGATATATCCCCAGGATCTCCTGCTGATCGTCGTATCCGTCTGCCATGGAATCTCTAAAATATCAGATGTTTGTCCTCTTTCAATATCATATACTGCCGTTTCCGGCTCCAAATTCCATTTGTAATTTACAACCACTCCGTCCTTATTATTTTCCTGTGCATAATTATAGTAATAGGATAAAAAATTGTGCTGTTGTATTTGTTTTGTCCAGAGAAAATCAAACCAGAATAAATCCGGATTATATTTGTCGATAATTTCTCTGTTTCGGTTGTACCACATCTGATTATGGCGCACACTGTATTCGGTTTTGTCTTCCCGGGTCGGTATATCACCAATATTATACAAATCGTTAAACTTGGGATCATAGCTATCACGTTTCATCATTTTTCCAACAAACTGGGGATTTTCAAGAAAGTGACTCGATACACCAAACTTAAGACCTGCAGCTCTTGTCGCCTCCATCAGAGGTTGAATTAAATCTGCTCTGGGACCGACATTTTTCATATTCCATCTCGTCTCCTCGGAAGCATACATAGCTATTCCGTCATGGTGCTCTGCCACTGGAACAACATATTTAGCTCCCGCATCTTTAAAAATGTCAACCCAATCTTCCGGTGTATTACCGCTGCCCTCTCTTAGATATTCCGAAGCCGTAAACAATGGCAGAAAGTCCTTATAGCCCCAATTCAAAAATCCTCCGCCATTGGGATCATCATGCCAATTTTGTACCGGACTCTGCCACCCATAATCATATAAGTGATTCAAATACCACTCATTACTATTAGCCGGTACCGCGTAAGTACCCCAATGAATAAAGATGCCTAGCTTCGCATCCCTAAACCACTCCGGTACTTCATAGTTATCAGCCATATTCGTCCATCTGTCTTCTTCTGCCTCCGATACCTTTCTGCGCTTGTCCCAATCCGGTTTGAATTTGGCATCCGCAGCAGCTATATCAACCAGTTGAGAACCTTTTTTAAAACTCCATCAATGTTCCCTTCAACAGAAACCGTAACAGTACCTGCTTTTTTGGCTGTCAGTAACCCATTTTGTGTGATTTCTGCCGTTTGCGGATTATCCACTTTCCAGGTCAAACCACTCGTGATTACATTATAATTAGGCTGCTCAATCACCTGCATCTGCAGCTTACCGCCATTGGGATTATCGATATAGGTAACCGATTTTTGGTGATTATCTACCGACAAACCCACAATTTGTAATTCGTTATAGACCGACGTGTCATTCAAAAAAATCAATCCATTCCTGATCTTGTAGAAGACCTTTTGCCCGGGAAAAGCCAAGTTGATCAATACAAATGGGACCATCTACTTTTAAATAGAGACTATGTACACCATCCATAGAATGTACACCTGCCTTAGACGCCTGACTAAGCTTGTTTAAACCTCCGGTATTTTGAAATTTGACGTTAGCCATTAATGTTCCGGTATCTATTGCGTCAGCCCAGATTTCTACATTCACTTCCGAGTTTGTGGCTCCGGTAATAATGACATTATGCTGTCCCCAACTATTGGGATCATTCAGCCTGAATTCTTTAAAATCAACATCGTTATATTTAACCCACCCGGAACCGCTAAAATCCACACTTCCGCCAGTCCATAAATCACCTTTATCTGCTGATTTCGTTACTATGCTGTTATCACTGACTTCATCAAAAAGCTCTCCCTGGATTTTTGTATAGGGATCTTTGGGTTGAGCTGCTTTAGCATAAGCAGGCATGAACCCGGACAGCGTTGATAAAGCCAAAACAGAAGACAATAATCCTGCCACGATGTTTTTTACTTTTCTTCTCATTCTTTTTCCCTCCTGGATGTTCATGGTAATAAAATAGGTTTTTTCTTTGAACACATGCCATCAGATGCAGTAGTCAAAATGTATTTTGACCCTGGCATCTCTATATACGTAAAGTATAAAATATCATTAGATAAGAAAAAACACGTATTCTTCTATAATTATATTAAAATTTTACTTTTCCCGGATTGAATTTTTATCCTATGTGGTAGATAATTCCGGTCATTGGCGTACACTGGAAATCCATTAAATTTAGGTAAGGGTGGCTGGCGTAAAATGACTGTGATATGATGAGATGAAAATTGTAGAAAAAGGAATTGACCACAGCACAATTGTGGGCTACACTTATCTGGGAATAACAAAAAGCCGATGCACTGTGGTATTTCACTAAAATTCGATAACACTATGCTAAGGGTTATACCCATGTGGCAGATTGCAGAGCCGGATAAAAAATGAGAATAAGATGGAGGATATATGCAGTATGAGAACAATTCATGTGGATAGATTGACGGAAAACATAAAGGAGATGTGCATAGAAGCGAACCATTACCTTTCAAAAAGATATGGAGAGAGTGATGCTTCAGTCAGCAGAGCAGGAGGAGTCTCCAGTTGGGAAACAGATCCTGAAGCAACTGAAGGAAAATCTAGAGATTGCTGGCAGAGATATGATTCCAATATGCCAGGACACTGGAATGGCAGTGATTTTTTCTGGAGGTAGGACAAGGGGTGCACTTTGAGGGCGGAAGCGTAGAGGACTCAGTCAACGAAGGAGTACGCAGAGGTTATACGGAAGGGTTTTTGAGAAAGTCTGTCGTTGGAGATCCTCTGATTAGAGAGAATACCAAAGATAATACGCCTGCGGTTATCCATTATGAGATAGTTCCTGGGGATTCTGTTAAGATTACAGTGGCTCCTAAGGGATTTGGCAGTGAGAATATGAGTCGAATATTTATGCTTAAGCCTGCAGATGGAATAGAGGGAGTGAAAGAAGCGATTCTGTCTGCTGTAACAGATGCAGGGCCAAATGCATGTCCTCCTATGGTTGTGGGGTTGGTATTGGTGGAACCTTTGAAAAATGTGCCCTAATGGCTAAAAAAGCGCTTACAAGGGAAGCCGGAAGTCACTCAGAGATTCCATATGTAAAAGATATGGAGGAGGAGCTGTTAGAGAAAATGAACGGATTAGGGATCGGTCCAGGTGGTTTGGGTGGAAAAATCACAGCTTTGGCAGTGAATATAAACACTTACCCCACACACACATCGCTGGCCTTCCGGTTGCCGTAAATATGTGCTGTCATGTAAACAGGCATAGTGTCAGGGTAATATAGGAAAACGGAGGAAAAAGACATGGAAAGACATATACAGGCGCCGCTTAATAAGGAAGACATCAAAGACCTCAGGGCTGGGGACTACGTCTATATAACAGGTACGATTTACACCGCAAGGGATGCGGCACATAAAAGAATGCAGGAAACACTGGAAAGAGGGGAGAGTCTTCCCTTGGAGATGGAGGGAAATCTGATTTACTATATGGGGCCATCTCCGGCCAGGGAAGGACGTCCAATAGGTTCTGCAGGGCCTACTACAGCCAGCCGTATGGATCGGTATGCGCCCGAGCTTTTAGATTTAGGGCTGGGTGGAATGATTGGTAAAGGCAAGCGGTCAAAAGAAGTGGTGGATGCCATTGTTAGTAACCGCAGCATTTATTTTGCCGCCGTTGGTGGTGCAGGGGCGCTGCTCTCCCAAAGAATTAAAAATGCAGAGGTGATTGCTTATGAAGATCTTGGGACAGAGGCGATCCGCAGGCTTGAGGTGGAAGATTTTCCGGTGATTGTGGTGGTTGATGCAGAGGGAAACAACCTTTACGAAACCGCCATAGAGAAATACAAAAAAAGAGAGGTGATACATATGAGGCGTATTTTGCTGATGGTGCTTCACAATCTGTTGTTCGTACCTTTTGGTTTGCTCAGCTATGTTTATATGGAAGAGAAAGCGACCGGCACTCAGAGCAGGAGCGTTTTGCCCTTTGAAGAAAAAAAATTACGGTAAATGCCAACAAAGGTGGACGCGTACGGATACAATCCACAGGTGCGGAGAACCTGCCTAAAAAGGATGGATTTATTTTGTATCCCAATCATCAGGGACTCTTTGATGTATTGGCATTTGTGGAGAGCTGTGATCATTCTTTTTCCGTTGTCATGAAAAAAAGAGGTACAGAATGTGCCCTTTTTAAAGCAGGTGTTTGCCGTAATGCGGGCAAGAGCCATTGACCGGGAGGATGTGCGCCAGGCCATGTCTGTGATCTTGGAAGTGACAAAGGAGGTAAAGCAGGGAAGAAACTATCTCATCTTTGCAGAGGGAACACGCTCAAAGGAGGGAAATAAGGTACAGGAATTTAAAGGAGGAAGCTTTAAAGCTGCAATGAAAGCAAAATGTCCGATTGTACCAGTGGCCGTGGTGGATGCCTATAAACCTTTTGATACTCACTCTACTCAGCCGGTAACAGTCCAGGTACATTATCTGACGCCCATGTACTATGACGATTATAAAGAGATGAAGTCCACGGAAATTGCGGCTCTTGTGAAGGAGAGGATTCAGCATGCAATCAATCTAAATGTGTAATTTTGGGCTTTATTTCTAAAAAATAAAAAGTTTCATTTTTGTAAAAAAAACCGTTGACAACCAGAAAGTGTTTTAGTATAATAACTTGTGCGTCACGGAAGTGACGAAAACAAATATCATATGGAAAACAAGAATTCAGGAGAAGTACTCAAGTGGCTGAAGAGGCGCCCCTGCTAAGGGTGTAGACCGTTTGCGCGGTGCGAGGGTTCAAATCCTCCTTCTCCGTATTATTTCCACAGAGGTTATTTAAGACAAGCGTTGACAGAAATAGCCATAAATGATATAATAAACCCAGTCGCGATTGTACTGATAAAAAAACATTGACAAACATTTGGAGATGTGATATTCTATCAGAGTTGCGCCTGAGAGGTCAACATCAAAGCACCTTGATAATTGAACAGTGAAACAACCTTGAAAATTCACAAATATCTGTGACCGAAAAAGCGCAGCTTTTAAGGTATCAGAGAGTAAAATTCAAGAACAGATGTGAGAAATCACATCAACCTTAAAACAGTAAAAGGGATAAATTAGCTAGCAAGTTGATTTTGAACTGGATACAAACACTTTATATGAGAGTTTGATCCTGGCTCAGGATGAACGCTGGCGGCGTGCTTAACACATGCAAGTCGAGCGAAGCACAGAGACGGAAGTTTTCGGATGGAAGGCTCTGTGACTGAGTGGCGGACGGGTGAGTAACACGTGGGCAACCTGCCTCATAGAGGGGATAACAGCTGGAAACGGCTGCTAATACCGCATAAGCGCACAGAGCTGCATGGCTCGGTGTGAAAAACTCCGGTGGTATGAGATGGGCCCGCGTCTGATTAGGTAGTTGGTGAGGTAACGGCTCACCAAGCCGACGATCAGTAGCCGACCTGAGAGGGTGACCGGCCACATTGGGACTGAGACACGGCCCAAACTCCTACGGGAGGCAGCAGTGGGGAATATTGCACAATGGGGGAAACCCTGATGCAGCGACGCCGCGTGAGTGAAGAAGTATTTCGGTATGTAAAGCTCTATCAGCAGGGAAGAAAGTGACGGTACCTGAATAAGAAGCCCCGGCTAACTACGTGCCAGCAGCCGCGGTAATACGTAGGGGGGCAAGCGTTATCCGGATTTACTGGGTGTAAAGGGAGCGTAGACGGGACAGCAAGTCTGATGTGAAAGGCGGGGCTCAACCCCGGGACTGCTTTGGAAACTGTTTGGCTGGAGTGCAGGAGAGGTAAGCGGAATTCCTAGTGTAGCGGTGAAATGCGTAGATATTAGGAAGAACACCAGTGGCGAAGGCGGCTTACTGGACTGTAACTGACGTTGAGGCTCGAAAGCGTGGGGAGCAAACAGGATTAGATACCCTGGTAGTCCACGCCGTAAACGATGAATGCTAGGTGTTGGTGAGCGAAGCTCATCGGTGCCGCAGCCAACGCAATAAGTATTCCACCTGGGGAGTACGTTCGCAAGAATGAAACTCAAAGGAATTGACGGGGACCCGCACAAGCGGTGGAGCATGTGGTTTAATTCGAAGCAACGCGAAGAACCTTACCAAGTCTTGACATCCCTCTGAAAGCAGAGCAATGTCTGCCGTCTTTCGGGACAGAGGAGACAGGTGGTGCATGGTTGTCGTCAGCTCGTGTCGTGAGATGTTGGGTTAAGTCCCGCAACGAGCGCAACCCTTATCTTTAGTAGCCAGCGAGTAAAGCCGGGCACTCTAGAGAGACTGCCAGGGACAACCTGGAGGAAGGTGGGGATGACGTCAAATCATCATGCCCCTTATGACCTGGGCTACACACGTGCTACAATGGCGTAAACAAAGGGAGGCAAAGCCGCGAGGTGGAGCAAATCCCAAAAATAACGTCTCAGTTCGGACTGCAGTCTGCAACTCGACTGCACGAAGCTGGAATCGCTAGTAATCGCGAATCAGAATGTCGCGGTGAATACGTTCCCGGGTCTTGTACACACCGCCCGTCACACCATGGGAGTCGGTAATGCCCGAAGCCAGTGACCTAACCGAAAGGAAGGAGCTGTCGAAGGCAGGATCGGTAACTGGGGTGAAGTCGTAACAAGGTAGCCGTATCGGAAGGTGCGGCTGGATCACCTCCTTTCTAAGGAAGAAAAGTAGAGAGTTGTTTCACTGTTCAAGTACCAAGGAAGAAGGACATGAAAATGTCAAAGAGAGGAAGTTCTGCGCGCAGAAAGCTATCGTAAGCTCGAGAATACCTCGAGTACTTGCTTCTGGTGGCGATGCGTTTAGGGGAAACACCCGTACCCATCCCGAACACGACGGTTAAGACCTAAGCGGCCGATGGTACTGCACTGGAGACGGTGTGGGAGAGCAGGTGGCCGCCAGATTAAAAAAAAAAACAGCAGAAGTATTTCTGTTAAAAGATATATTTCACATAGATACGGACAGGTCCTAATGGACAGGGGATGAAGACCCTGCCTGTGGTGAAGGATGTGTTAACCCTATCAGCAGGGAAGTGCTGATTGAAGAGCTGGCTTGACCAGTGATTAGAGATCAAAAATTGCTTTGGTTTCTGATGACTGATAAAACGTCAGTCATAAATGTACCTTGAAAACCGCATACAGAAAAATATTCAAAATATCTAAAATTAGATAGACATCCGAGGTAATGTTATCGCAAGGTAACAAACCAGAGAATAGCATGGAAAGAACTCTGAAAGAGGGCCGGAAATGTGAACTCATTAAAAAAATCAACCGCCATCCTGCAACGCTATGCAGGGAACGGTTAAGCGAATAAGAGCACAGGGCGGATGCCTTGGCACTGAGAGCCGATGAAGGACGTGATAAGCTGCGAAAAGCCGCGGGGAGGAGCAAATATCCATTGAGCCGCGGATATCCGAATGGGGAAACCCACTTGAGCAGACCTCAAGTATCCATACGCCAATCCATAACGTATGGAAGGGAACCGGGGGAACTGAAACATCTAAGTACCCCGAGGAGAAGAAAGAAACATCGATTTCCTGAGTAGCGGCGAGCGAAAGGGAAGGAGCCCAAACCAGCGTGCGTGCATGCTGGGGTTACGGACTGTCAAACGTGACTATTATGGTAAAAGAACGGTATTGGGAAAGCCGGCCAGAGAGGGTGAAAGCCCCGTATGGGAAAACAAAGAGAGACCAGGCAGTATCCAAAGTACCACGAGACACGAGAAACCTTGTGGGAAGTCGGGGGGACCACCCCCCAAGGCTAAATACTCCTTAGTGACCGATAGCGCATAGTACTGTGAAGGAAAGGTGAAAAGAACCCCGGGAGGGAGTGAAAAAGAACCTGAAACCCTGTGTTTACAAGCTGTGGAACCCCTTTATATGGGGGAACCGCGTACTTTTTGTAGAACGGTCCGGCGAGTTACGCCGGCTGGCAAGGTTAAGCGCATCAAGCGTGGAGCCGCAGGGAAACCAAGCCTTAAAAGGGCGTCCAGTCAGCCGGGGTAGACCCGAAACCGGGTGATCTATCCATGTCCAGGTTGAAGTTGCCGTAAAAGGCAATGGAGGACCGAACCCACATCCGTTGAAAAGGGTGGGGATGAGGTGTGGATAGGGGAGAAATTCAATCGAACCCGGAGATAGCTGGTTCTCCTCGAAATAGCTTTAGGGCTAGCCTCGTGTTACTCTTGTGGAGGTAGAGCACTGAATATCCTAGGGGCGTCAAAGCTTACCGAAGATTATCAAACTCCGAATGCCATAAAGAGGATGCACGGGAGTCAGACTGCACGAGATAAGTTGGGCAGTCGAAAGGGAAAGAGCCCAGACCTCCAGCTAAGGTCCCAAAGTACGTGTTAAGTGGAAAAGGATGTGGGATTTCAGAGACAACTAGGATGTTGGCTTAGAAGCAGCCATCCATTCAAAGAGTGCGTAATAGCTCACTAGTCGAGAGGTCCTGCGCCGAAAATGTCCGGGGCTAAAACACGACACCGAAGCTTAGGAATGTATGTAAATACATTGGTAGAGGAGCAATCTTAACGGGACGAAGCTGTACCGAAAGGAGCAGTGGATTTTTAAGAAGAGAGAATGCCGGAATGAGTAGCGAGATGGAGGTGAGAATCCTCTAGGCCGAATATCTAAGGTTTCCAGAGTAAAGCTGATCTGCTCTGGGTAAGTCGGGGCCTAAGGCGAGGACGAAAGACGTAGTCGATGGACAACAGGTTGAGATTCCTGTACTATGGTATAACAGAACTGTGGGGACACGTGTGGAAAGCACAACCCGGGAGTGGAAACACCGGGGCAAGCGGGGTAGGAGTATGGTTGGCAAATCCGCCGTACAATCCGAAGGCGTGACGCGGAGCGAAATCTAGTAGCGAAGTATGTGAGCCATGCGTCAAGAAAAGCCGCTATTGTTCTTATGGTACCCGTACCGTAAACCGACACAGGTGGATGAGGAGAGAATCCTAAGGCCGACGGAAGAAGCATTGTTAAGAACTCGGCAAAATGACCCCGTAACTTCGGGAGAAGGGTGCCTCAGAAATGAGGCCGCAGAGAATTGGCCCAAGCAACTGTTTAGCAAAAACACAGGTCTATGCAAAACCGCAAGGTGAAGTATATGGGCTGACGCCTGCCCGGTGCTGGAAGGTTAAGGGAGAGGTTAGCGCAAGCGAAGGTTTGAACTTAAGCCCCAGTAAACGGCGGCCGTAACTATAACGGTCCTAAGGTAGCGAAATTCCTTGTCGGGTAAGTTCCGACCCGCACGAAAGGCGTAATGATTTGGGCACTGTCTCAACAATGCATCCGGTGAAATTGAAATACCAGTGAAGATGCTGGTTACCTGCGCCAGGACGGAAAGACCCCATGGAGCTTTACTCCAGCGATACTGGGATTCGGTATTGCATGTACAGGATAGGTGGGAGGCTAGAGAAGGGTGACGCCAGTTGCCATGGAGCCGCTGTTGGGATACCACCCTTGCAGTATTGGGTTTCTAACCAGCCGCCGTGAACCGGCAGGGGGACAATGTCAGGCAGGGGAGTTTGACTGGGGCGGTCGCCTCCGAAAGGGTATCGGAGGCGCTCAAAGGTTCCCTCAGAATGGTTGGAAACCATTCGAAGAGTGCAAAAGGCAGAAGGGGCTTGACTGCGACACCGACGGGTGGAGCAGGTACGAAAAATGAGGACTTAGTGATCCGGTGGTATAAAGTGGGATTGCCATCGCTCAACGGATAAAAAGCTAC
>VOFB01000677.1_pt1 | contig 88001 bp, 118 predicted proteins | sample 5384141 | NCBI WGS metagenome assembly VOFB01 (sample SAMN12384721, study PRJNA508395) | human gut metagenome | isolation source: healthy gut A | host: Homo sapiens | reverse complement strand
TTTTTACCTCGCCTGACTCGATAGCCGTAACAAGCTCGCTGTCAGCCTTATCCTTCAGTTCAAAATGTCCATCCTCCTGCTTGTATTTACTTACTCCCTCATCCGCAGATGTGAGCATACTGTCGTTTGCCACATACATTCCGGATACAAAGCCTATTGTCAGCACGAGGAAAATAAATACAACGAGATATTTCTTCCAGTCACCGATAATTTCCTTTGGTATACGCTTTATCAGAGGATTTTTATCTTTTCCTGCTCATAGGTCAAATCCTCCTTACCATTCAAGCTCTTCGGCCGAAACCCTATTAGTATTGATATCGTTGTGGCGCACGGCTCCGTCTCGTAGCTTTATCACGTGGTCTGCCATGTTTTTGATGGCCTCATTGTGTGTGACCATGATTATGGTGTTTCCGTACTTTTTGTTGACATCCTCTATGAGCTTCAAAATCTCCTTGGAGGTGTTGTAATCAAGCGCTCCTGTCGGCTCGTCGCAAAGCAGTATATCAGGGTTTTTCACGATTGCACGCCCTATTGACACACGCTGCTGCTGTCCTCCGGATAGCTGATTTGGAAAGCTTATAGCGGTGCTCGTAAAGCCCCAGCGTGTGAAGCAGCTCATCGATATCCAGTGCGTTGTGTTTGAGGTTTTGCCGGGACACTTCATGATTTACTCCCGGGATGGGCTGCATGATGAAACCTACTGGGAGCTTACAAGCCGGGAACACACCGAGAGCTATCGGGATACCGTTGCTCACACACGTTTTCTGGTGGAGGATGCTATAAAAAGGCAGATGGTTTCCGATGTGCCGGTATGTACTTTTCTGTCAGGCGGCATCGATTCAAGCATCGTGACCTCCATCGCCGCAAACTATATGAACACACGCGGTAAAACGCTCAACACCTTTTCCTTCGACTTTAAGGACAATGACAAGTATTTTAAGGCAAACGCCTTTCAACCGGAGAGGGATCTGCCCTATGTCAATCGTATGCTTGAGGAGTATGAGACAGCCCACTCCTATCTCGAGTGTGATGAGAACTCTCTCTTCAAAGCGCTCTTTGCCGCAGTCGATGCAAAGGATATGCCCGGCATGACCGATGTGGACTCGTCACTTTTATATTTCTGCAGCCTCGTCAGCCGCAAAAACAAGGTAGCTCTTACCGGTGAGTGTGCTGATGAAATCTTTGGCGGATATCCGTGGTTTTACCGCAAAGAGCTGCTGGAAAGATATGGCTTCCCATGGTCATCGGATGTCGCTCCACGCCTTGCCCTTTTGCGCGATGATGTGGGTTTGGAGCTTGATTTATCCGGTTATCAGGCTTTTCGATATGAAGAGTCCAGGTCAAAAGCACCTCTCCTTTACGGCGAGGCCGGTGAGGACGAAAGCCGCCGCATAATCGGATATCTCAATATCAAATGGTTCATGCAGACGCTTCTTGACCGCATGGATCGCACTAGCATGTACTCCGAGCTTGAGGCCCGTGTACCTTTTGCCGACCATCGTATCATTGAGTATGTCTTTAATGTGCCTTGGCATATGAAATATCAAAACGGTGTGGAAAAGACTCTGCTTCGTGATGCTTTTTCAGATGTCCTGCCACCTGAGCTTTTGCACAGAAAAAAGAGCCCATATCCAAAGACTTATCATCCCGGATATGAAGCTCTCCTTATAAAGGGAATGGAGGAGATATTAGACTCCCCTAACGCCCCTGTGCGCACTCTCATTGACACTGACAAAACGCGCGAATTTTTAAAGGCACCGGCAGAATACGGCAGTCCGTGGTTTGGCCAGCTCATGGCAGGTCCGCAGCTTATCGCATATTTCATCCAGATTAATTACTGGATGGAGAAGTATCAGCTGTCTGCCTAATGCTCATCCATGACTAATTGACCTTGCGCTCTATATCAATGATGTTATTCTCTATGATATTGTTTTCTGTAATATTGTTATCTATGCTCTCTGCCGAAGAGGTGCTTTCACTATTCTGCTCTTTCGGTGTAAATCTTCTCACCTTATCCATGAGCTGAGTCTTTCTTCAGCTCATGCTTAAGCTCAACACGCTCACTCTTCTGCTGTCGCTTTTTCTCCTTAAGCTCGTACCTGGCCTGCTTCTTTGCGAGCTTATTCTGCCTCTTCTGCTCCTTTATGGCAGCCTTGGTCTCTCTTTTGGCCTGCTTTGCCGCAAGCTTTGCTTCTTTTGCTTCGTTCTTTATGCGGCTCTTTTATTTTTTTTTTACGCTCTTTTTGGCAACCTTATGTAATTCCTTGAGGTCTGACTTTGCAGCCTTTATATTTTTTCTGTCCTTGCGATATGGATTGTGCACAAAGTATCCCACAGTGCCTATCATCATAAGAAGCAGCGCCAGTGCCTCTCCAGCCATCGTGACATACTCCAGATACTGCGGATACAGCTTGTAGCCTATCAGCTCCACCGCTATCAGTATAAGCGGGATGAAAAACAGTATATTCTTTCGCTTTTGGGACAATAACGCTCCCTCCGCACCTACACACATGAGTACATACAGGCACAGCTGCGAAGTCGGTCCATAGGCATATGCCACAATCGCAGCCATTATTACAGATATGCAAAACACTATGAATGCTTCTCCGCGGAACAAGGCATTCCTGTACTCTTTTTATGCCCTCCAGCTTGTCTACCGATATGCCATGCAGTGAATATACCTGGTCTGTGATATCCTCCATGCAGTCCTCATGGTATCGCTTCAGCTCCCTGTTGCTGTTTATATCGGCATCTATGGAGCGTCTGCGCTCTGTAAGCAGCTTCTGCTCCTCCATGATCTTCTCCCAGGCCTCATCCTCTGCCTCACGCTGAAGCTTCACCTGCTCGTGAATCCACTCGGCACGCTGGATGCGCTCGCTCTCCTGCGGTATAACCATCTGCTGCTCGTCAACTGTCTGCTGCGGGGTTTGAGGCTCCTGCGTCATGCTGTTATTTTCCTTTTCATTATTTATCATTCCGGTTTTCTGCCTCTTTCTTCTAGACATTTTCTTTTCCTCTTGCAATTGTTATTTACTGCTATATATCTTCTATTAAAGCATATTTTACCGGAATTTTCCATAGAATATCTTGCTATTAAAACAAATATTATACTCAATATAAAAATAGCATAACAATGGTATTTACAATATCATCATTACGCTATTCCATAACTATATTTTTACTGTGGCATATCCTTTCTTAAAGGACTACTTTCATAATTTAAAGTTTTAGCTCCTGCTAGCCGTTTCATCTCATCCATTAATGGATGTTTTTTCCATTTATGAGTATCCTCTGTTATTTGGTAACTTAATATTTGAAAAAATGGTAAAAAAAGCAAGAGGTGTAATAAGCTCGTTTATTTCAAAGTCGGGATTTATTATATTTTTCCCTTCAAGTCCTTTTTTATTTGTAAGCATATAGGTTTTATCCGTTATAACGCCTGTAGCCTCAAATATCTCTTGTGTTCTATCCGAAGCAAGACCTCCATCAATAAAAAACACTGTATAATTTGGTGTAAGCTGAAGATTAGGTCCATGTATATATTCTTCTAATTCATATGCTATGCCCGGAACCTGAATAGTTTCACCTACTTTAAGTGCTCCCTCCATAGCAGTTCCCATATTTGCACCTACACTACATATATATACTGTTTGAAGCGATGTTAATGCTTTAATGTTATCAGCATAAAATTTCTTTGTCGCAACTATCATTTTTTCATGCGCACCGCTTACTTTTTCAAATTCTTTTACCAAGTGTCATATTCATTCCGGCCTATTATTTTACACATTTTAGCGGCTTCCAAAGCAAATAGCATAAGATAAAGTGACAATGCAATTACACCTTTTGTTACATATCCTACCGTTTCCTCACCAACGCCAAAATCAACTGCCATGTCTGCAACCGATACTATATCACTATTCAAGTCACCTGTTAGTACAATTGCCTTTCTATTCAGTTTATCATTTATAAACTTAAGTGCTTCCATAGTATTTACACTATATCCACTCTGAGAAACAGCTATAACCATTTCATCTGACGCAACGCTATGCTCTGCGTGAATAAATTCAAATGGTGATATAACTGTAACTTTGCATTTCAACACTTTTTCCATATATAGTCTTGCACACTGAGCAGCATTATTCGAAGATCCGGATGCAACTATAGTAATATTATGATATGGTCCTTTGATATATTCATTAACCATGGTTTCTGTCAATGCTATTCGTTTTTTAGATTTTCCTCAATTAATTCTGTTGAAGAGTTGATATAATCAAACATAGTTTTAGCCATATTTCAAAATCCTTTCTATAAAATATACCCACTGAATTATCCAGTGGGTATAAATTGAGTAGTAACAAATATTGACTTATACCCCCAGTATTCCGGTAAGACTTCCCAAAATACCTATAATAAATATAAGTATCAATGCCCAGGTTGTCTTCATCTTCTTTTTTTGGTAACCAGCCAGTATATAAATCCTGTAAATAATAATGGTAACAGACACGGAACAATTCCATTTATTACATCAGCTATAACAACACTTGTATCTCCGTTTGTATACTTTAATGGAATATTCACCGTAACCATAGTTGCTATCATAGAACCAATTGACATAAGTCCCAATATTGATGCAGCATACGTAAGCTTTTCCATTAGTCCACCCGCTGCAATTTTTGATAAAAATCCAGCTCCAAACTTATATCCGCCCATCATACATATGTATCTCAGAATTACATGTGGTATATTAAACAATAGGAAGAATAAAATTGGTCCCAGAATATTCCCGTTCATAGCAAGTGATGTTCCTATTCCAGTTGCAATTATTCGAAGTGTTCCCCACATAAAAGAATCACCTATACCTGCAAGCGGTCCCATTAATCCTGCTTTTACACTATTGATGGATGATGTGTCAAAATTCTCATCGAGCGCATTTTCTTCTTCCATAGCTGTACTAATTCCAAGAATTAATGTTACCATATGTGGAGTTGTATTAAAAAATTCCAAGTGTCTCTGTAATGCTGCTGCTTTTTCCTCCGGTTTGTCCTTATACAGTTTCTCAATAATCGGAATCAAAGCATACGTATAACCTAGATTTTGCTGTTTTTCATAATTCCATGTCCACTCCATTGGAAAAGATCTGAAGAATACTTTTCTAAGATCTCTCTTTGTAATTAATTTAGAAGTCGTCATCTTCATCACCTCCCATTTCTGTAGCTGTTATAACCTGATTATTCTGCATATTTACTATTATAAGAGCTATAACTGTTGCAAAAAGTGCAACTCCTGTTACTGACATTCCCATGTATGCAGAAATGAGAAATCCCAATAATAAGAAATACCAATTCTTTTTATTTATTATCATGCTTGCAAGAACTGCAAATCCGAGAGCCGGCATCAAGCCAGTTGCAATTGTAAGTCCTGATTTTACAAATTGTGGAATAGCATCCAACACACTCTGAATAACTGTATTTCCTAATAAGAATGCTAAAAATACAAATATTCCATACGGAAGATTCAAATATAGCAATCCTCCTAGCATGTGCATTCTTGCAACACCTTTACTATTTCCTTTAACAGCATAATCATCTGCCTTGTGTACAAAAAATCGGCAAAATAAATATTTTACATGCATTTTTCATCAAAAGTGCTAATGAAGCAATAGGTACGCCAATTGTAAGTGCAACCTCAGGATCATTTCCTGCTGCAAGTGTCAAAGCAGCTCCAAGCACACCTCCAGAAATCTATCCGGTGGAAGTGATGCCCCTACAGAAAATGCACCTATAAATGCAAGCTCCATCATTGCCCCAATAATAATTCCACTTTTTAAATCGCCCATAACCAGCCCAGTTAATGTACACATTATTATTGGTCGGTCTAATAGGTTTGTTCCAAACAGGAAATTAGTATGTCCTAACATGGCAACTAATCCCAATAATATAGCCTTTAATATCATATCAGTTCCTCCTACAATACATCCTTTGCATAAATAACTGAATCACTTGGAACCTGCCTTATCTCCACAGTAACTCCATCAGTAATCAACTCCTTTAAGAGTTCTTCCTCTTTTGGTGTTGTAAATACTGCTTTTGATATCTGCCTTGTCCCCTCTCTTGATTTAACACCACCAAGCGTGATCTTATCAATCATTCCTGTTTCCTTGCACAGTTTGTATACATCAGCAATGCTCTCTACAACAATAAATAACTTATATTTATCTGTTACACCTGACACAAGAGCTTCTACAGAAGCATCCATATTCTTTATAACAAGCTCTGTATTCGCTGGTTTTGCAAGTTTTATTCCAGCTTTTCTGATTTCATCGTTTGGCACACTATCATTGGCTATTAAAATGCAATCACTTCCTAATACCTGATTCCAGGCCATTGCAACCTGTCCATGTAGTAAACGATGGTCTACTCTGACATTTACTATCATCCTATATACCCCTTTCTTTAAAATTCGTCATCTTCTAACGAATCAATACCTGTCCTACTGCAAAAATTTATTACACTGTCTGCTATACCCAAAAGTTCTTCCTCAACCTCAGCAGCATTATTTTTCATTTCTGATATAGACATTGCTGTTATAACAAGTGCCAGATTCATTCCAGCAATAAGCCTTATTTGCGGATTAGAAATATACTTCATAAACTCATTATTCACACTTCCACCAAATAAATCTGTAAAAATGATCCAGCTGTCATCCGGTGCAATGCTATCAATGAAACCTTTTATTCTTGTCGATACATCATCTTCTCCGTCTACATATGCACATATAACACTGACATTATCCTGCTTTCCAAAAACCATTTCTGCTGACGAAAGCATTCCTGCTGCCAGATTTCCGTGTGACGCTAACATAATTTTAACCATCTGTCCACCTCCTCTTTTATATTTATTATATTTATTTTATTTATTGATTTACTTTATTATCCATTTTATAATTATAACATAGCTTTACAATTATTTAAGGAGAATTATATGGATAGTCATTCATCAAAGTATATTTATGACACCCTTAAAGGTGACATTGAGAACAATTTATATTCTTTCGGTTCAGCCCTGCCGTCTGAACGTACACTGGCTGAAAAATACTTTGTAAGCCGAACCACTGTCCGTAATGCTATTGAGCAGCTTGTACACGATGGTCTGCTATACAAGATTCAAGGTAAAGGTACTTATGTATCCATGCCTAAGCTTCATGCTACCAATTCTGTAACCTCTACAAGAAAATACTTAAAAGACCATCATCTCAAACCTTCAACCAGAATTATAACATCTGGAATAAGGAATGCCGGGTACAAATATTCAAATATATTTAATATTTCTGAATCTGATCAACTTTTTTTCGTATATCGTCAAAGATTAGGTAATAAAATACCTTATTCTGTCGAATATACTTTTTACCATTTGCCTATGTTCCTAATGCGCAAAGCTATAATTTTGCCAAAGAATCTTTATATGACTGTTTTAATGATAACCATATAATTGTTGATCATACGGTTCAAACTATAGATTTGGTCAAAATATTTAAACCGCAATCTGATATTCTTCAACAGCCCGATGGTTCCGCCTCATTTAAAAGAGTCAATACTGTGTACGATATACACAATCGCGTTGTCGAATATACATTATCATATTCTTTAGCTGATAAATTTAAATTTGTTTTTGATTAGGAGTATCTTATGAATCATTATCTTCACGCAAAAGCCGATGACGCTGCTGAGGCTATCGAAAATTATATATCCATGCATAATCTTAATCCTCATGACCGTATTCCATCTGAACGTGCCATGGCAGAAGAGCTTGGCATTAACAGGACCACTTGCCGTGAGGCTCTAAAGCGATTGGAAAATGAACATATTCTTTATTCTATAGTTGGGAGTGGCACATATGTGGCACCCCCAAAACTAAGAACAAGTATTGGTATGGGATTTTCACTGGATGCCTATTGTGAAGCAAACGGCTTCAAGCGTTCCAATAAATTAATATATTGCTACCAGACTCTTGCCACCGATTATATAAGCAAAATACTTGGATTATCCCCGTACTCACCAATTTATATTATTAAACGATTGCGGTTTATAAATCAGAAACCGGCAATGATAGAAACTACTCATCTTTCTGAGGCTATGTTTCCTGAATTGTTAAGGAAATTTAAGGAAAATGAAACGCAGTCATTATATGCTTTAATGAAAAACGACTATAACATTATTCCAACTCATCATAGCTATAAAGTTTCTATGAATATATGCGACATTGATAATGCTGTTTTACTTGGAATCGAAACCAATTCTCCATTGTTGAATTTCAGCATAATATCTAAAGATTCAAATAACAATGTAATTGAATACTGTCAAAGTCTGCGTCGAATTGACCGATGTTGTATCAATGCCAGTTTCAAAAATTACTGATACATGAAATTACTTTACCCAGATCACTTACTACATAATCTGTCATTTGCCTTATCTCATCTGTTGGCTGCACTAAATCAGGCACCATGATAACGTTTGCGCCTGCAGCATGACCGGCTCTGATCCCATTATATGAATCTTCAATCACCAATGTGTGTTTTATATTCACACCCAGCATATCCGCAGCTTTCTGATATATATCCGGAAATGGCTTACCATGTTCCACTTCATCACCACATACCATGTACTCAAATACTCCCCTCAGGTCTGCTGCTTCTAATAATTCTAGTGCCATTGCCCTGTCATTGCTTGTTGCAACTGCATATCTTATTATTTACCTCTAGATATTGTATTAGCTGGTATACACCATTCTTTACAGGCATACCATATTGTCTGATATTTTGCCACACTATGGACTTAAAATCATTTCTGAATTTCTCAACAGGAAAATCTCTTCCGAACTCCAGTTTCAGACTTTTTTTAAATGCTTCTACAGGAATTCCTCTTACTCTGAGCAAAAACTCGTCCGTTATTATATGTCCATATCTCGTAATTGCCTCTCTCATGGCCTTATCATACTCTCTCTCAGAATCAATTAGAATGCCATCCATATCAAATAATACAGCTTCTATCATCTCTATATCTTAGTACTCAAACTGTCTATAATAGCGACGCATATCGAGGTCATGTCCTGTATAAGACTCTATATGTTTTGAAAGACGTCCATTAAGCACTGCTGTACTTATAATAGGGGCAACTAATGGTGCAAACTCAGGCTTAAGTCCTGGTATCATATAGTCCATTACGTCAATAACTATCAGATTGTCTGTATGCTCCTTAAGGAATTTTTCTGCTCTTTCATCAAGAGTTCTGTATACGCCTGCACTCTTTACTAAGAATACCGGCATATCCTTCTCCACAAGCTCCAGTGTTCCATGGAAAAACTCCGGACTTGTTATAGATTTCGTTCTGATCCACTGCATTTCCTCAAGAATACACATAGAAAACAGGTATACCTCTCCCCAAAGCTCTCCACTGCCAATCCACATCATATAATCTGCGTTAAAATATTTCTTTGCAATAGCATCCGCTGGCTCATCAAATTTCTTCTGTGCATCTACCAATGTATCCGGAAGTTTTGCTAATGCTTCTACAAACTGATCATACTCTGGAAAATCTCCATTACAATTTAATAATCCGTAGAATAATCCAAACATTGAAAGATATTCATACTCAACCCCTTTAAATACAACCAATGGAAGTTGATAATCTGTCAACTGACCAAGTGGTGACTCTTTGTCAATGACCATTGATGCAATTCTTATTCCTCTTTCTTTGCACCATTTTGCGGCTGCTACAGTCTCTTTAGTATCTCCTGATTTTGATCCCATAATTACAAGCGAATCTTTATTTAACTGTGTGTTTCCTGCAACAACAAGCTCTGCTGCCTGCTCAACATACACTGGAATCTTTGTTTTTTGTTTTGCAATTGCCGCAAAGTGTAACATCATTGCCATTGTTCCACCAACAGCTACAAAAAAGATATTACTATATCCATCTGCTGTTATCTCTTTTTGCATACTCATATCCTTTATTAATAGCTGCAATCTGCTTTGTAAGATTTCCTCTGTACTCTTCCTCATCAAATTTAATCATTATTGATTACCTCCCTGAATTTCTAAATAATAACTGGTATATTGGTTACTCGTTCGAACAAGCTAAATATATTATGTTTACACCCAATTGTCAATATATTAAAAATACCATCCATCCACAAAATGCGGTTTATACTATACCAATTATCAAACATATTTTTATGATACTATACAATTATTAAATTTTCCCAATTTAGCAAATACTTACAAAAACCACCTGTTTTTAGCGAAAATTCCAGTATAACTGACCAATTATAGCCAACTGTATGATTGTATTATCTTCTTAATCCACTTTTGTACACAAAAAAGCCCCAAAATCCGCATATTATATATGTGATCTTGGGACTTTTTAAGCTCCTAAATTAATTCTTTTATATATGATGTGACACATCTATTCTGATAAGTGCCTTCCTGAGTGCAAACTCTGCTCTCTTCACATCAATCTCTCCGTTTTGGGTATTGAACTCGAGGAAATCTGTCTCTCCCTTGTAGAACACCCTGTCCGGTGTGATTATTTCTATGTCAAGATGCGCTCGCTCTCCTGCGGTATAACCACCTGCTGCGCGTCAACTGTCTGCTGTGGTGTTTGAGGCTCCTGCGCCATGCTGTTATTTTCATTTTCATTATTTATCATTCCGGTTTTCTGCCTCTTTCTTCTAGACATTTTCTTTTCCTCTTGCAGTCGTTATCCTGCTATCAAAATGTTATCCGATTATTTTTTCATGTATTCTTCTATAATACACTGATGCTTCTTTGTCTTTTTATCATAGGTTATGCCGACAAGCATTTTCAATATCCTGCCGTATCTCCTCATTTGGAATGAATGCACAGCTTCTTTTCTGGTCAAACCCAAGATACCCTAAATGAATAAGATATGTTAAAACATCATCTTTATTTTTAAAGCTGACCGTATCATTCATAAAACTGCCGGTGTTCACCTTTATTTCTCCACCGGACAGCATCTGAATTATTGCTGTCTTTAATCCATCAAAATCCAGATTTATAAGTGGAACTATGACATCATAAGACCCGGTCTCTGACCAATAACTCTTCAAATCTCCATGCAACATATAATTTACTACTGCACGTGGATTGTATACATGATAATCTCCCAGCATATATCCATCATACCACCGCTCTACCTGCGTAAAATCCCTGCCATAGCGATCACATATGTCTCTGACCTCATCCTCAGTAAAGCCAATGTATGGAGACAAACGTCCCGCATATAACATAGTATATTCATCAAAATTATTAAGTGCCGACTGCGTCTTTAGCTTTTTTATCGGTAAAATTCCTGTGAGAAATGCAAGCTCTATATACTTTGTTGGTTCACTTCCCTTAAACATTCCTCGCAGGAAATTGATATATTCCTCCTGAACTGAGGAATTTGCTGCTTCATCACGTATCAAAACATCCCACTCATCGATTATAATTACAAATTTATTGTTCGTCATACTGTTAATAACCGATAGAGCACCATACAATGTTTTCTGATTTCTTAAATCAATATCCTTGTACAAATCTGCCAATTCTGATATAACATTTTTATTTATATATCCTGATATTCTTTCCGGCGCACCGGCATCCATTAGTATCCACTGCATATCGAGATGAATAACATCATACTTGTTGAGATATTTCTCAAAGTCTTTCTGTCTGTGCAATGTTATAATTCATAAATAATTCCCTGGAATCACAGCCCTTGCTGTAATATGCTGTGAGCATATCGGCCGTAATAGACTTACCAAACCTTCTCGGCCGGCTATTACATATATATGCCTGCTTTGTTCCAAGCACACTATTGGTAAAATCGAGCAAGTTTGTTTTGTCTATATATATCTCGGAAGCTAATGCTACCTTGAATGCACTGTTTCCAGGATTTACAAATCTCCCCATTGCGTTCATCTCCTTTACTACTATATACCTCTATTAAAGCATATTTTAGCGGAATTTTCCATAGAATATGCGCATGATATCCGCAATTTTTATAAACTGCAAAAATCCCGGAAATCCGCTTAACTGCAGATTCCGGGATTTTATAACTACATATTGTCTCCAAGTATTTCCGCAACCCCTGAAATTTTGGTGTCCGATACCATTAAACACTCTACGGGTGGTTCATTTATTAATCAAATGATTGATACTATCAAGGATACTAAAATACAAATTATCATTATTGCGCAGCCAATGCCTGCTACTATTTTAATTTGTTTTGACTTTTTATTTTTAATCTTTTCAAGTATGCCAGTCGTATAAAGGACCATGGTAACCAATGCTCCGACTCCTAGTCCCAAACAGATTCCTTTGATGCTCTCATATATTGGAATCATAGAATCATAACAAATGGATTCCATAATCAATCCTATTATTAATGCTACTAACCCTATAATACTAATTACTTTTACTCTCTTTAATAAAACTGCTTTTTCTGCAGTTGCATAATCAGACATTGCCTCAGCTACTTTTTTTTTTTGCTTCTTTTTCCATAATCTCGCTTTTCCTTTCTCCATTGATGATTTCAGGAATACTTACATTAAAAATTTCTGCTATGTTAACCAATAAACTGATGTCCGGCATATTAGCCCCTGTTTCCCAACGAGATATCGTTCTACTAGATACATCTAATTTTTCGGCAAATTCTTCTTGTGTGATTCCCATCTCTTTGCGAAGCTCTTTCAAAAAACTTCCTATTTTTTTTTGATTCATTTATGCTCCCTCCCTTCATCAATAGAATAACCTAATATGTAAATATGAAACACGACACAAAGCGAGAAAATGCCGTATTTGCATTACTAGACAAATATGTCTTGGATCACATTGGTTCCTGACACCATTAAATTTTTCAAATTTAAAGTTATTCATTTAATTCGTCCTCAACCTGAGGACAAATCACTGCATCAGGATACATCTCATAAAAGTATCTCATATATTTCAAATTGAACAATCTAAAATAGTTTTTATAATGGAACTAATATGTATCTGCATTGTATCTAAACAAGGGACGGAACTCACTTCATCATTTAGCAAAAGCGGAAGCTCTGTACAACCTAACACAATTGCTTCTATGCCATTCTCATTTTTCATACGGTTTATTACATTTTGGAAAAACAATAATGTTTCTTCCTTTATAATTCCCAGTTCTAACTCCGTAGATATTTTTTGTTTATCATCTTAAGTTCACTTTCCGATGGAATAACAACTTGAATTCCGTTTTTCACAAATGGAGCTTTAAAGAATTCTTCCGTCATAGTAAAAATTGTACCTAATAAACCAATTTTCTTTAATTCCCTATGTTTAGCTTCTTCACAAGTTGTTTCTACAATACTAATTAATGGAATAGGTGATTGTTCTTTCAATCTATCGAATACAATATGTGGTGTATTTGCTGACAATGCCGCAAATTCTGCTCCACTTTTAACCAAGTTATTGATGGCACGCATTAAGTATTCTGTTAATTCATCGTATTTCTTTTCATCACATAATTTTAATACATTAAAAACATTTACACTTTCAATTGACAATTCAGGAAATATCGATTTTCCCATTGCTTCTTGAACACCATATACAATATCGTGATAATATGGAATTGTAGACTCTGGTCCCATACCACCAACTAAACCCAATTTTTTCACTGCGCATACACCTCCGCAAACATCGATCTATTAATTTGTTTTATTATAGCACATGTAAGCTCATTCACAATAAATAAGAAATTGCTAAAAGAATCAGTTACCAGTTAATCAATGAATCAGATATTGATGTTCTTCCATTTTCCCCGAAATCATTAACAGTCTTTTCAAAATCATAAATCAATAGTTCCGGTTTATTTCTAACACATTCCTTGATACATTGACCAGATTTTCCAAAAACCATTGTCGGTGCCGTTTGAAAAGGCGAGGTAGCATTTACTGAAATAGTAGTAGTAACATTTTCAACTGCACGAGTTTGCAGATGTCCTCTAATCATACTATATCGCTCCTTGTCGTCCGTATCCGCTACATCATAAAACAAAACCACATTTATGTCGGTATTTCTTTTATACAATTCCCTGAAAAATTCGGGGAATCTTATTTCAAAGCAAATTCTAATTCCAAATACAACCCCATCTATCTCAACTATTCCATCACTATTCCCCTTTGCGAAATTATCATTATCCCATCCCCATAAAGCCCGCTTGTCATAAGACTTGATTTGTTTATTAGGCTGAAATAGTAATGCTCTATTATATATTTCTTTTTTCTTTAAATATGGTTCCGACAATAAAAGAAATATCATTTTGGTCAGCTACCGATTGAAGTCTATCACACATTGACTGCACAAGGTTAAAATTGACACATGATGAATTTGATATATCTCTAGGTGGATATCCTGTTAATGAACATTCTGGAAATATCAGTAATTGAACATCTTTATGTTTTGCTAAATATATTGCTTTTTCTATTTCTTTATAATTCTCATTTACATCTCCAGATATCGCAAATTGATACGCTCCAATTCTCATTTATCAATCATCTCCTTTTCCGCAGTAAGCTAAAACATTTACAGCTATATAAGCTGGAACTTACAAGTATCTATAATTTACAAATCATAATATATTCTTCATCATTTTCATCAACAATTTCAAATCCTACCTTCCAATACCTACGGACAGCATAATTCATCTTTTGAACAGCTAATGATGCTTGTTTATATCCTTCTAGTTTTAATTTCACTAGCATCTGTTTCATTAATTCTGTTCCGATACCATAGTTTCTATACTCTTTAAGAAGTGAAATTGCAAAAGACGGTGTTTCATTATCTATATGACCGTAATCATTCATAATCCGAACCCATACAGCACCAACAATTTCATCCGCAACTTGAGCAACCAAACATAAGTCTCCCTTGTTCTCACCAAAGTCCTTTACATATACCTGCAAATCTGGTTTGTTAATGATATCTTTGGGCGGTGCAGAAACTCCTTCGGGAATAAAAATCGCCTCGTACAAAAAAGTATCTAATACCTTATTTTCATCTTGTTTTAATTCTCTTATCAAATAATTCATATAAACCTCCGATTTATTTTTCTTTATAAATCAGTTGTCATTCCACACATAATGATTCCTCCGTCAAACACCGATTTACCAATTTCATTAAATAATAAATTTCAGGAACTAACTACATTGTCAAAAAATTCATTACAAGATTCACCATAAATTTTTGGTGCCCGACACCATTATATTTTTCAAATAATAAGTTAGTAACGCAAAAGAAAATATATGACATACACCCAACTAAGTAATCCATGAAAAATCGCCCAGCCTACAGACTTCCACGTTGTATAACTAATAACCATAGCTAATGCACTTCCAAAAGTTATTCTCGTTGATTTATTATCTTCCATTTTTGTTTTCTCCGTATATCCTATTTTCTTAATTCTGCAAACTTGAAGTTTCTCACTTCTTCATCTTAGGGGCAATAAGCAGCACTATTGTTACAAGAAAATATACGCCATACAGTAACCAGGTAATTCTATTGCTCCAAAGGAAACTCTTCTCTGGATGGTTCAACGCAAATATTATAAATGCAATAGCTACAATCAGCATGATCACACCGATAATCCTTGATATACTTTTTTTCATGTAAATCATCTCCTCGTTAAACATGAAGTTATGAATTTCTAATTTTATTAACATTCCGATTCATTAAGTGTCTGCCTAAATTTCTGTATAAAAATACCTTTATCACAGACATTTCCTGATGATGTTCTTTTAGTAAATCATCTGGTGAATCATAGACTCCAAAATCCTGATTGATTCCTTCACTCTGAATATATGTATTATTTCTATCAAAATCAATAATCGGATTTTTAAAGTCTTTAACTGCCACACCATAACCACAAAATGCACCTGTACAATGGCTATTTTTTCTTTGCAACTTTCTCAAATATTCCATATCAAGAATAAATGCCTCTAACTCATACCATTTATCTTCAAAATTCACTTCAACCCAACTATGAAATACATTTTGAGGTGCATTTTTATACACAATTCCTGTCATTGCCCCCTTTTGTAATTTTTTATCAATGGTAAATCCATGTACTCTGCAAGGAATATTACAAGCTCTTAATAATGCCATGAACAAAGTTCCTTTTGTATTACATTGTCCATAACCATCTGCCAAAACCTTTGATGCAGGAACATTATCATCAATATTATATCCAAACAATATTTCATCCCTAACAAAATCATAAATCGATTTTAATCGTTCAAATACTTCTATATCATTCCAGTTTCTTTCCTGTATTAATCGCTGTATGTTTTTACTTGAATAATCCAACATTTTTGTTTCTCTTAAATATTTTTCCATGCCAAAATTCACTCCATTAAATACCTTTTTCACTGCCTACAGAACTTTTATCGGAAAACCCGATAGAAGTTTTCTTCTCCATCACATAGTTTTTAAGCGTAATTCCCTGCAGGACAACTTGTCACAATCAGTCGTTTTGTGTTCTCTAAGTTTCATCCTTTATCCTCATAAACTTGAATTTTCACGTTAGGTTTCATCCAAATATATTTCTATTTTGCTGAATACCTTATCTTTACAGAAATTAAACTCCGGAGTCTTTTTGATATAGCTGAATATATCTTCTTCAATATCCTCATTCCATATAGTTCGTTGAAAATCTTTATTTTCTTCCGTTGGAATATATAACACATCCACATGAATTTGATAATACTCTTCCTCATCATTAGGAAATTGTCTAACCAAAGAAAAGTTAAACATAGGTTTCCCTGTAAAAGAATAGGTTCCTGTTTCAAATAAAATCATATCTTCTTTAAGTGGCATATTACACATCTCTTCGAACACGCTTACTATGTGTTCCAGGCTAGAATTATCTGAAATGCTATTTTGCAAATATCCTAATAAACTTTCCTTTGATGTCTTCTTAAATCTATCAAATAATCCCATTTGAACCCTCCTGTAATTTGTACTTATAGGCTCAGCATAAGTCCCCAATATCATGTGTAATATATTATTACAACCAAACTCTAACCCATGTTGTAATATCGTTCTGATTCTATAAAAGACTCAATAACCGCTTTGCCTATTTCCTCAGCATCTGCATCAGCAAATAGTATAAATTCTTTGATGATTTCATCATATGCATATTGTCTTTTATGTGATTTTTTCATCGAATGTATTATATACTGATTATCTTCAGTGATTTTAACACGAACATAATGATTATTTTTCCAAAAAGCTACTCGGCTTCTATATTTCGTATTTTTCTTCCATGCAGCATTTTCTTTTCGCTCATTAGGCGTCAGCGAAGATAAAGGACTGTTTCTTATGTAATCAAGAGCACTTTTTACCCCTTCACCGACAGAAACAGCATTGTCCAAATCTGATAAATTTATGAACCAATCTGAATCAATCGAATATCCTGCAATATGGTCAATAAGCGGAACAATTAACATTCGCCCCTCTCCCTTATATATAGATATTAATAACGGATATGAATGTAACATCATAAATTCACCTCATTTACAAATTCCGATTGAGATTTCACCTATTCTAAGGAATTTAATAACTGTTATATTTTGTTACTAAATTTCTCACGAGCCATTGAAAACACTAAGTTTGTGGTAGGTGAACTTTCCCTTAGACTTTCCCTTTGTGTTATATCTTCCCACAGGTTTTTACGAACTCTGATAAGGGAAAAAGTAAGGGAAAGAAAATCTTATAAAACAGTATAACACAAAATAAAACTGACATGGTGAACTGATTGAAATGCTTCAATATTTTTTGATTTTAAGGAGACACAACATGAATACCATTTACGCAGAATACAATATGTATCACAACAGCATTGATATCTACACATCTGCCGGATATATGTTACGCATTGACTGTAATAAGGCAGAGGATGGACTAAAAACTACTCCCTGCTCACAATGTTCGTTAAATGCTCTTGCGATTGATGAGCCACTAGAGTATGTTAAGCTATATCTTGATGGAACTATGCAGATGTGGGTAGATGCAGAAGACGCATAAGAATAACACTCTGCATATACCACCATATATACAGAGGGGATAGCCAGCATTTCTTTCGTGCTAACTATCCCCTTTACTGAATATATATGCCGTAAGTCTTAACGCTGCATATTATTCATCATCTTTTTCATGCGTACACTTAACAATGCAAGCAGACCTGCAAGTGAAGCAGCCAATAATGTCACCCAGAGCATTAGATGGCTGTTATCGCCAGTCTGAGGTGCTGTTATCTGCTGGCTGTCGTCTGTATTATTTCCACTGTTACTGCCATTAGTTTTCTTGTCATCAGGTACAGCTGCCGGATTACTATTTGGATTATCATTGCTGTTGTCCTTATTACCGTTGTTGTCTTTACTACCTTCATTATCTGATGTATTCTTGCTTACCTTAAAGCTTGTAACTGCTGAACCATCTGCCCATACGATTTCAAATGAATGTGTTCCGACAGAAAGTGTTTTCAGGTAATCTGCCTTTAAGATAATAATCGTTGAACCTTCTTTTGCGGTGTAGTTCTTTGCATCAATTATGCTTCCATCAACTTTTACGCTTTCAAATTTAGAAAATTCTCCATTTCCTCCGATAGTGATGGTTCTGTCTGTATTCTGCTTCCACTCACTGTCTGCACCAGATATAATTTTATAAGATGTCAGAGCTGCATTTACCTTTATTGTAATATCCTTTGTCTTTGTTACGCCATTCTTAGTATATGATACTGTCAGTATCTTATCTCCATCCGCTGACATATCTATTGCGAATACATTGGTTGTATAATCCTGCACAGGTTCACTGTATCCGTCTGCATAGTACACAGTGACTGCAAGGTCATCCACATTCAGGGTATCGCCTGCTGTATACGTGGTCTTTGTCTTTGATGCTTCAATCCGCTCAGGAGCAAGGGCTGTATTGTGGGTAATCTTCAAATTACCATTAGCCATTGTGATATCATAGTTGGCTGTCACATCCACACCTGCAGCATTTTCAATCTTCACACCACTTACGGAGATCGTTCCATTCTCTGTACGATCTGTTGTGCTTGGTGTAAGGGTTATTTCTTTAATGCTGTCACCTGTAATGAGTCCATCCTCTGATACGGTATACAGACTTTGGTTAATATCATTACCCCAGATAATATTCTGTTCATGTGCTGTTATGGTAACAGGCTTCTTATTTATGGTTACTGTCTTTGATGCCTCAACGGTGATATAGTTATCCTTCGTAATCCGATAGTATACGGTATGCGTACCTTCATTGCTAAAAGAAGGATTATCACTGCCGTAGGTTACGCCATCGGTGCTGTAGGTTACATCTGTTCCTTCAGGATTAGTCACGCTCACGCTGATGCTGTGTGGCTGTCCGTCATAGGTTGTGCTGGAATCAGTTGCCGTATACAGGATAGTTCCGTTATCTACCGTAAGAGTAACTGTTTTCTCTCCTGCCGCATAGATTCCGTTTGCTGCAGTACTTACCTTAATCTTAAAGGTTCCTGTATGGGTTACGGTAAGTGTTTTATCCGAAAGCATGCCTTCTCCGGTTCCGCCAACAAGTGTATATGTTGCAGTTCCTGCATTCGTGTCGATGCTAAAATACTTTGATACATCAATGGTTGCACCTGTATATGATATACTGCTGTCTGTTCCGGTGATGGTGACAGGGGTTGCGGCTTTATTCTTAAGCTTAATCGTGCCTGTGATATTGTCTGTAATTGTATCATAGCCCTGACAGTAAACAGCATTATAATTTGTCAATGCAGATTCAGGGATTGTCCACCTAAAGGTGTTCTCTGCTCCCGGCGTTTTGTCATAAACTCCTCCGTTACTCTCAATGGTCCATGTCACAGCCATATCTGCTGTAGTTGGTAACGTTGTTCCTTCAAATGTTACTGTTGCCGTCTTGCCAAGCTCCGTGTTAGTTCCGCTTATAGGAGTTTCATCATATCCGTCATAGCCATAGTAAGTTGTAAATGTATTATTTGCCGGTACTGTCGGCGCAGCTACACTTTCTATCTTTCTCTTGTCTGTTGTAAATTCTTTGGTTACTGTCAATGTACCATCTGCAGCATTCTGTGTAACGCTCGTTGCAGTATTGCCTGATACGGTAGCTGTCACATTATCTGCAAATTCATAGCCTGTATCTGCTGTAAGTGTAATGCTTGCCGTGTATCTCATATTATATCCCGCTGTGGTATCACTTGGTGTCCATGTAATCTGTGGTGTGGTGCTTTTTACACCTTCTGTTGTACATGATGCTTCGGTATCCAATGCAGTATCAGGCATCGGAGTATCAATATCTGTAATTGCTATTGAATGAATTATTTTAATATTTGTCTCAGTTGCATTGACCGCATAAGCCACATTATCCTCGGTTATTTCCAGCCAAATTTTGCAGGTTGATAAATCGATTGATGCCGGTGTATATGATTCTGCCTCAATAGCAGATACGTTCACAACATCTGTTCCTGTAATCTGTTTACTGTAATACCAGTCATTTGTTCCGTCATTGCCCTGTACGACAAGTGCCACGGTTTGTGATGTGGTACCCTTCACCACCTTAATATCACCTGTTGTGGTGTTATATGTTACTGTACCAATATCCTTACCTGTTCCGTCCAGTCTTAAAGTCATCGCCGCACTGTCTGTTATCTTTTCCGATTTTGTATCAGATGATGCTGCTGTCGCAGCAGATGCGAAGAGAACAGATGACAGATCCAGATTGGAAGCGGGCTGAACAGGGCTCCCGGAGTCGATGTCGACACGGCCGAGGATGACATAATAGCCCCGATCCGCGCACAACGCAAAGTCACCACTACCACCGTAAGGCGAGCGCAGCCAGAACCACTCTCCGTTCCTCAAGTAACTACTCATGGCAAGTACTGTACTGTCATCGGTTCCTGCCCACAAGTATTGGTCATTATCATAATCTCCCTGTAACGCATACAGTTTGTCTGTGGTGGTATAGGTTACACTACTATTCTTCGTATCCTTCGTTGTCACTGTGGTGGCATTCATCAAGCCCTGCTCGGCTGAGGTGAAGTAGGATGTATTCGTAGCCATACCCTGCAGTGTATCACGAAGTTCACTTGCTCCGTAGTGATTTGCGTATACTTCTGTTATAGTCGCTTCACTATAAACACAATCTGACCATAGATTTTCATCATTCTTATTGCTTATGTCTGAATTAAACTTCTGCCCTCTTGCAATCGGGCTTGCGGCAAAAATGATGGTATTATCCCCTGATACACCTGTATCCTTTCCTAAAATGTACCATTCCTGTGCTGTTGTTCCATCTGATTTTTTACCAAATACCAGCTTGCCGTAATTTACTGCAGTTCCATTACTGTATGGTTTAAATGAATTCATCAACTGTTCTTTGGTTACATAGGTGGTATTGATTTTTTCAATCTCTTTTTCTGCGTTTACTGCATATGAAACATTATCCTCGGTTATTTCCAGCCAGATTTTGCAGGCTGATAAATTGATTGATGCCGGTGTATTTGATTCTGCCTCAATAGCAGATACATTTACCGTCTCTGGTCCTGCAATCTGTTTACTGTAATACCAATCGTTTGTTCCATCATTGCCCTGTACGACAAGTGACACGGGTTGTGATGTATCACCCCTCACCACCTTAATATCACCTGTTGTGGCACTATAGGTTACTGTACCAATATTCTTACCTGTTCCATCAAGTCTTAAAGTCATCGCCTTATCCAATGCGATTGTTCCTAACTTTGCTTGATCAGATGATGCTGCTGTCGCAGCAGATGCGAAGAGAACAGATGACAGATTCAGATTGGAAGCGGGCCGAACAGCGAAATCGTTGTCAACATTGCGCTCGCCGACAGCAGAGCCCGTATAACCGAGCGACGCAATGTTAGCATCATCAGCGTAAGGCGAGCGCAGCCAGAACACAGAATCGTTGCTCCAAGAATAGCCGTACCAGTAAATATCCACGGCAAGTACTGTACTGTCACTGGTTCCTGCCAACAGTTTTTTATCACCATGATTATTTCCCTGTAATGCATACAGCTTGTCTGTGGTGGTATAGGTCACATTACTGTTCTTCGTGTCCTTCGTTTTCACTGTGGTAGCATTCATCAAGCCCTGCTCGGCTGTGGTGAAATAGTTTGTATTCGTAGCCATACCCTGCAATGCCACTCGAAGTTCACTTGCTCCGTAGTGGTTTGCATATACTTCTGATGGATTACTTGCATATACACCAAAACTTGAAGCAAAAGACTTATTGTCATAGCTTGAATTAAACTTCTGCCCTGTTGCTATGGGGCTTGTGGCAAAGATGATGGTATTATCCCCTGATACACCCTTATCCTCTCCTAAGATATTCCATTCCTGTGCTGTTATTCCATCTGATTTTTTACCAAATACAATCTTTCCATAATTTTCTGCAGTTCCATCTGCATTCGGGGCAAATGTATTATCCATCAACTGTGTCTTTGTGGCATAGGCTGACACACTTGGTTCCGTTCCCGAACCGGATGCTGCCTGCACCTTATTTGCTCCGCCTGACATAACAGGAACCAGTCCTGCCACCATGGCGAGTGAAAGAACAAACGCCATTCCTTTCTTAAAATTATGCTTTAATCTTTTCATCTGAATCCTCCTTTGTTTTTGTAAATATAGTATTAAAATAGATACGTTTTCTTAATTTCCATGTATGACCATGCTTTAAATTCAAATCAAATGATCCCCCCTTATCAGACAGAAAAAGCACCACTAAATACATACATCTTATCCATGTACATATTTATTGATGCTTTTATCCGTTTCCTTTTATGAATATGAACAGTCGAAAAAAAGGCGCAGTCAGAGTGCTGTGCTGTGCTGTGCTGTGCTGTGCTGTGCTGTGCTGTGCTGTGCTGTGCTGTGCTGTTAAGATTATCTCTCTGACCGCCATGCCTGTCTACCTCCGTTGCAATATTTCTATAATAATTAGAATAGCAAAAATGTCAGGATTTATCAATCATTTAAATCTGATATTATAGTAATATTGGCTGGACATCATTTCTAAAGAAGCGGAGTATTACCTCATCTCTTTGTCAAATGTTCTTCTATTGTTTTGTCTAAACTTTCCAACATCTTTCTGCAATCGGGCAAGTTTCTCTGACATCATTTCTGTCTTATTCATTGGTGTTTCTGCATTGTCATTGGATTTCTTCCAGTCATCAACTTCCTGCTGATACTCTGCATATGCATTTTGAGATTCCTTGTAGCTTAGATAAAACTCATTCATGTTCTCAAATCCGTAGTTACGAACCATATTTGAAAGTCCTATCTTCAATCGATTGATATAATCAGTCTTTTCATCAATCTTTCTCTGTAATTCAGCTTTTCTTGTAAGCTTTGCCAATCCCTTCAAATCAGATAATTCAATCTCAAGATTACCCCGTTGCTGTTCAGCCTGAAAGATAAGATTATTCTGATTATCAAGCTCTGCTTTTATTTTTTTTAAGCTTTGGATATGTGGCTGCCTCTGGTGTCATTACAGGCTTGTCTGGTTTTGTAACATTAACTTCCTTGATTGTTTCTTCTTGCGTTGTTATTTTATTCTCAACTTTTATAGATTCTTCATAGCAGAAATATTATCTGTGTTATCTACCACTATATTGCTTGTAAAATCTGTTTTTTCGGCATTTGTAACATCTGTATGCAGTATCTTATTCCGAATAGCTCTGGCTGCTTCAAGCACCTTCGATATCAGCAGTACCAGTTCCGTAATCGCCATATTAAGTATCAATGCTAATCGTTGAGGTTTGTTCCCATATATTTCAATCGACCTTTTTATCGGTTCTGTGATATGTTCCCTTTTTATCTGTAAAATATCATCCATAGGAACATTGCTTATGATTGCCCTGTCAACCTCCCGATTCCAGTCCATCCGCAACTTATTATCCTGCTCAATCTGTTCTGCCTTTGGATTATTCCTACCAATCTTCTTGGTAGCAAGATATGGACCATTGCGGTCAAATACTGTTAATCTGTCTTTTTCGTCCGTTACCCAATGGTTTATCATTCTGGTATAGAATAGTTTTACCTCATCCAGAAAATCTTCCTGCTTGAACCTCGTATTCTTTGAGGTAAACAGCTTCTTCTCATAAACCTCGCCTTTCCCTATAACCTTACATCTTTTGCGGATATTGCCAGCTTCATCAAGGATTTCTTTCTTAGTCCTTACATGATTACCATGCTCATCATAGAACATATTTCTTGTGGCAATCTTTATAACAGGCTCCGCTAATAACTGCCTTTCGGAAAAGATAAGATGGATATGGAAATTTGTCATACGCTTATTGTGGTGAAGTGCTGCAACACATTCCACACCATACTTTTCTTTGAATTTATCCGTAAACGACTTTAGCAGCATATCGGGCATTCCCTGTTCATAAAGTGATTCAGGCAGGGCAATGATAAGTTCTCTTGCCTCGATACAATTTCCCTCAACACCGCTTTTCTTAAATTCCTGCTGGCTGCATCGTGCAAGTTCTGTCCAGTAACTTCTTTCCGTAGTTTCATAGACAGCATACAGATGTTCCTGCTTTGCATGGCTTGATATATAGGTTATTCTTCCCCGGACATTCGACAGCTTGGTCATCTGTATAAATGAATGTCTTGTTGTCAATGTGCTTTCTTCTCCTTCCTCTGATAGTGGGAATGGAGTACGAACAGATAATATAAGTGATATTGTTGTTGGCTTATTGCCGTATCCGGCATAACCAAATGCGACAGCATTTGTATAAGTCACGCCTGCGTGGCTTTGCTCCCTGCAAGGGCGAAATACGCTGAGCATAAACCGCAGGTTTGTGCGAGGGGTGTATTTCGCTCTCAAACGCCGAGGGCTTTGATATCTTGTGATTTTCCTGTCCTTCCATTCCAATAATTGGTTGTTGCATATCAGAAGAAGCACATGTTATAATCCTCTTGCGTGTAGGTATATCATGGCTTCGGTCTGATATATCAGAGGCGGTTTCATTAGAAGCCGCCTCTCTTAAGTTGTCACTTTTCTTGTGACCGGTTTTACGCTGCTCTTATCTCTCAAGTCTCTACCTTCGTTTACTTCCATGAACTTTTCAAGCATATCCGTTTTTATAAGAACTTTTCTTCCGACATTTAGAACAGGAAGCTTTTCCCACTCAACAAGTTTTCTCAGAGTGTTTCTTCCAATTCCTGTATAGTCGGCAGCATCTTCTATAGATAGAGCTATCTTTCTTTCCGTCATTTAACCGCCTCCTTTAAAATTGCATTATGCAATTTATTTTTTCTGTCAGTATATCGCATTTATATTTTATTGTCAAGCGTTACGAAATTGTAAAGATGATTATAGTATTGCATATTGCAATTTTAATTTTTATATGATATAGTATGAACATACCGAAAGGAATAATCAAAAAGGAGGCAGACAACATGAAGGATAAGGAACTTCGCCGGATTATCGGCGAGAGGGCTAAAAGCCGAAGAACAGAATTAAACCTTACACAACCTTATGTTGCAGACAAGATGGGAGTCACCGCTTCCACCATACAGCGTTATGAAGCCGGAACAATCGACAATACCAAGAAGATGGTACTGGAAGGACTTTCCGAAGCACTTCATGTATCTGTGGAATGGCTCAAAGGTGAAACTGACAGCTACGAAACAGATATAACAGATAAGAAAGAACTTCTTATAAAAGACGCAATGACAGGTATTATCGAAAACCTTCCAACAAACCTTGATAACGCAGAAGGAGATTTTGCCAAGAACCTGTTGCTGGCAGTATTAAACGAATACAAGCTCTTTGCTGATTCATTTACCAATGCCTGCAATAATTTCAAGGGAAATACAGAATATGCAGATGTAGCAGCAAAGATGGGGTTTGAATCCAATCAGGAATATAACGAAATAATGTTTCTGAGAGAGATTACTCACTCAGTAAACGCATTCAATGATATAGCTGACATCATAAGAACATATTCCAAGAATCCGGATGTGGCGGCACAGAGACTATCCAATCTCCTAGAAGATAATTCCGATTCGGTATAGAACGACAACCGGAGTTATGATACAATGAGCACAAGCGAGTCAAGCTGTTTACAGATTTGACGAGCGGCGAATTGGCTTATGGACTTGTCCATAAGATGCCTACACGCAAGAAGTATTTCATCAGTTCCGATTGTCGAATGTCGAAAGGAGAAACACGATTATGGCAAAAGGATCTGTAAGAAAAAAAGGTAAGAAATGGTACTACCGCTTCTATGTAGAAGATCAAAGCGGCAATCTGGTTCAGAAAGAATACGCTGGAACAGAAAGCAAGAGTGAAACGGAAAAACTGCTCCGTCAGGCAATGGATGATTATGATAATAAAAAGTTTGTTGCTAAGACAGATAATCTCACTGTAGGTGATTTACTTAATTTATGGTCTGAGGAAGAACTAAAGACAGGGACATTAAGCAATGGAACTGTTGAAAACTATCTCGGTGCAATAAGGGTTATCAAGAAACATCCTATTGCTGACAGAAAGTTAAAAAATGTTACTGCGGAACATTTACAGTCATTCTTTGATTTACTGACATTTGGTGGCGAATATCCGGATGGAACTGTCAAAAAGGGATACAGCAAGGATTATATCCATTCATTTTCTGCTGTATTACAGCAGGCTTTCCGATTTGCAGTATTTCCAAAGCAGTTTATTACTTTCAATCCAATGCAGTATATCAAGCTGAAAAAACAGGCGGAGGATGTGGATTTATTTTCGGATGATGACATTGAAGAAGGTGTTCAGCCAATTTCACACGAAGATTACCAGAGGTTAATAAAATACCTTGAAGAAAAGAATCCCCCAGCAATACTGCCAATTCAGATAGCATATTACGCAGGGCTTCGCATCGGTGAGGTTTGTGGTCTTACATGGCAGGATATTAATCTTGAGGAACAATACCTGACTATCAAGAGAAGTATCCGTTATGATGGAGCTAGACACAAGAACATCATTGGACCTACCAAACGAAAAAAAGTAAGAATTGTTGATTTCGGAGATACGCTAGCAGGCATACTGAAAGAAGCAAGAAAAGAACAGCTCAAAAACCGGATGCAGTATGGCGAATTATATCACCGCAATTACTACAAAGAAGTGCATGTGAAAAACAGGGTATATTATGAATACTATCATCTTGACGGAACACAGGCTGTTCCTGAAGAATATAAGGAAATATCATTTGTCTGCTTAAGACCGGATGGTTGCCTTGAATTACCAAGCACACTTGGTCTTGTGTGCCGGTCAGTTTCCAATAGGCTGGAGGGATTTGAAGGATTTCATTTTCACCAGTTAAGACACACCTATACAAGCAACTTGCTTTCAAACGGAGCTGCTCCAAAGGATGTGCAGGAACTGTTAGGACACTCAGATGTCAGTACCACTATGAATGTCTATGCTCACTCCACCAGAAAAGCTAAGCGAGATTCGGCAAGGCTTCTCGACAAAGTGGCAGGCAATGACTAAAAAGAAATTTCCCTTATTTCCCTCACGATTATCTCACAAGGGCAAAAATAAGGGAAAATACATATCATTTCATCATACAAGGCTCTGCATGCCTTGAAAAACACGGAAAGTTCAGGAAATCTCTCCACAAATTCCGATTTTTCAATTCCCTGTCAACAAAAATTGTTCTATACAAATTCTGCACCTGCTTCATGTAACTTTTTAAAGTACTTATTCTTGTTTTTCTTATACATTGTTCCGATTGCAGCTTCATTCACGATTACTTTATATCCATTTTTTATAGCACCTAATGCTGTCAGTGCAACACAAGCCCCACCATCTACACCCACAACTTCAACATATTCAATATTGTGTTTTTTCAGCAATATATCAAGTCCAAAATTAGTAAATGCATTACCTTTATATTTTGTGAATATATTATCAGATACTATATGCAATTCTTTAGCAAAATCAACATCTTCTGTTCCTTCATATGCATGAAATGGTGCAAACTTATTTATCAGATTCTTCTTCATTACATTTTTTATATAAATAACCAAGTTGTTTTCATTAGCATCAATAACCTTATTAACCTCATGAAGTAAATCACTATTATTATATTGAAAGAACCTTGCATGTTTTTCCCCAACACATACATTTTGCATGTCAATTACCAATAGTGCTTTTTCACAGTTCTTTCCCCATAAAATTTACTTTATCCTGACTATCAGACCACTGTTCTTTTGTAAGATAAGTAAAGTGCTCCGTTCTAACATCTCCCATAAGTGCACAGGGTTTATTTTCTTCCGTATGATGATATTTGAATCCACATTTTTCCTGACAGCGTTTTGATTTTTCATTTCCGTCATAATATCCACACCACATAGCACTACAACCCAAATCTAAAAAAGCATGCTTCTGTAAAGCTCGAACCGCTTCGGGAATCAAGCCCTGCCCCCAGTATGGAACACCTATCCAATATCCAATTTCTATTTCATCATCAGCTGCTTTTGTGTGCGACTGCGCTGGTGTAATCAATCCGATACTTCCAATTGCAACATTATCTTCTCTTAAACACACTGCATATGTTTCATCTGCTGCCAAGACACTTTTGATGATTTCTCTGCTATTCTCTACACTTGTATGTACTGGCCATCCTGCTATAGGCCCCACCTTTGGATCCTTGGCATACTTATATAAACTCTCTGCATCATCCTCTTTCCAGGGACGAAGTATTAATCTCTCAGTTTCTAATGTCATAACCTACTCCTTCATAGTAATTTTATTAAAGCCTTCTCTTGCAAACAATTCGTATGCTTGAAAGAAATGTTAATTCATACATCATTTCATAAATTGTGATTCTGTCATCCCTACAAATGCTAATCTGTCGAGTTCGTTACATAGATGAAATTTTACTAGCCCTCTCCATATAATTCCGTACGAATCAATCTCGCTGTTTCCATAAACTTTTCTGGATTTATTTCTTCTGCAAAAGCTTTATCCATTTTTGTTTTCTCCGTATATTCCTATTTTCTTAATTCTGCAAGCTGGAAGTTATTACTTTCTGCATAGTGTGTTTCCTAAAATGATAATTACCACGACATCAACCAAAATAATCCCCAATGCAATATATACAAAAATGCAGGCAAAATATTTTCAAACAAGCCCATAGTTAATGCAAGAATTGCTATAATAGACATTCCAATTCCCATTGTTCTGCATAACTTCTTTTCATCATATTTTTCCTTTTCTTCTTTTGAAGCTGTATTATATCCAGAAATGAACCAGCTTCCATGTCCAGAAAGTAAAATAATAGAAAGTACAGCAAATATCGCAAAGACAATCCACACTATCCAATCAGAGCCTGTTGCTAAATCTGCTAATTTCATTTACATACTCCTCCTTAAATTCCGGTAGTGTCAAAAACTACCCATTTTATTGTTCTAAAATTCTTTTAAAACCTTGATTTATTGAAGGTTTGCAAATAAAAAAGAGCATTGACCTCCCAAAAGAAGTATAATGAGTTCACCACAAACACCATTATCAACAAGGAGACAATGCTCATGGACATTATACTTTATTTACTTCTATTTATTCAATACCAACATAAACAAATCTGCTGGCTTTTTAATTTTATCTGCAGATATATTCCCCTTAAGCAGTGGGTCTTTCGATGACTCCCATTCTCCCAAATATCAAAAATTCAAGATTGATAAGCTCCCAAAAATAATCTATTACGAAAAATGGGATTACAAAGACTACATTCCTTACCTCGAATGGAAGTATGGCAAGAAAATCAAACCTGTCAGCCGCCGTTCTGAATGTGATATTGATGACAACTGTACCTGTCCACGTTGCAATGCTCCAAAGCCTTATCTCTACAAGAATAATGGTTCAAAAGGACAGATTCTGTGCAAAGTATGCTCCACCGCATTCTCTCCGGAAGAAAACCGTTTTTCAAAGTCCTACTCCCTCAAATGCCCGCACTGCAATCACTCGCTGGCTCATAAGAAAGACCGCAAACACTTTGTTGTCCACAAATGCGTAAATCCAAAATGCCCTTACTATCTCCACAATCTAAACAAGGTTGATAAAAAGACCTTAAGGAGGACTATGGCAAGAACAAATATAAACTCCATTACATCTACCTGGAATTCCAGATAGATTTCTTTCGCATGGATTTAAACACTCTTCCCAAGAACGCTTCTTCCCTAAAATTCAGTAAACATGACCAGCATGTCATGTCACTTTGTCTTACCTACAAAGTGAATCTTGGGTTATCGCTTCGTAAAACCGCTCAGGCGTTGAAGGACATACACGGCATCAGCATCTCACACCAGCAAGTTGCCAACTATTGTAAAACCGCCTCTGCCTGCATAAAACCTTTCGTAGACAACTACGATTACAAAACTGGCAATGTATTTACTGCTGATGAGACATACATCAAAATCCGTGGTATCAAAACCTATATCTGGTTTATCATGGATTCTGCCAAACGCTCTGTTATCGGCTATCAGGTATCTGATAATCGTGGTGTTGGTCCTTGCATTCTGGCAATGCGGATGGCCTTCCGGCATCTAAAAGAACTGCCTAAGAACTTTAAGTTCATTGCAGATGGCTACAGTGCATATCCCCTTGCCGCCCAGCAGTTCTTCCATGAATTCGGTGATAAGTTTAAGTTTGATATCACTCAAGTAATTGGACTTACCAACGACGATGAGGTTTCTAAAGAATTCAGACCTTACAAGCAGATGATTGAACGCTTAAACCGTACATACAAAGCTTCCTATCGTAAAACCAACGGCTTTGATAACATCGATGGAGCCAACTATGATCTCGCCCTCTGGGTTGCTTATTACAACTTCCTAAGACCACATAAACACAACAACTATAAAGTCTTAAATGAAGTCGAAATGCTGTCTCAGGCTGACACGATGCTGGGCAAATGGCAGCTTCTCATCTTCCGTGGTCAACAGACGATTCTGAACCTGCAACACGGCGAAGCCGCTAACTGTTCTTAGATTCAGAGCCAGAGGTAATTATCCCAGCCACCGCAAAGCGGCGTGCCCTTGATGGCACGAAAAGAACTGCTACACTGCTGTAATCGACGGAAAAACTCTAACTGTTCTTGAGTTCTTCGCCGTCGGTGATTAACCTACAGCAGTTCTTTTTCGTACCGTAAAGAGTGGCGGTGGGCTACCACAACCCAAAAGATCTACAGTTTTCAAGGTTCATCTGAGCCTTTTTCTTTTGCTCAGTTTTTTCATAGGTCATTTGACACTATCTAAATTCCATTTTCTTAATTTTATAAACTTGAATTGACCGAGCTGATAGTTACCGTTTTCTAACACTCCATTCATCATCTTGAGCTTTTCTTTCAGCATAGTAACCGCAAGGCATATCCTTTAGAATACCAACAGAATTATCTAAGTCGAATACTGATTTTAAGGATACTAACTTTGCTTCGTCTGTTTCATGTGCTTTTCCACATAGAAATTGCCACATTCCATCATCTTCATCATGTGATGCATACAAAACAGGTTCTCCATTCTCTAATATGTGGCAACAGGTTATTGTAGCTGTATTTGGTGCGTCATAAAATGGGAATTTCATATTTAACACTCCTTTCAAACTTGAATTTTCTCAATTCTTCATCTCTGTTTTTTTTCTTTTCCAATTAATCAGTAGACCAATCGTGGAAATAACAAAAATTAATGCCGATGTTAACGAAATAATTCCATCAGTAACCACAAATATGATAAACGTGGCTAATGGAATATAATTAAGAATACTTTTCAAAATTTTCATGTCCAATCCTCCTTTTTAAAATCTCATTAATCTTATAAAATATTTTGTTCTAAAAATTACGATTGAACAAAATCGCTGCGCGATGGCCTGCCAAGGCTGTGGCGCAGTTTTATTTTTATTAAAAAGCAGTGGAATTACTTTCCATAATCCGTTATTGTTAAGTTACCACACGAAACAACTGAACTAAGAAAGCTCCACTGCCTATGATAAGAATAACATTTTTCAGTCTCTTCCGCAATCGGAATTATGACGCTAATGCACCTCCGAATAGGTAGATGTAATTATTAACACTACTTATTCTGGAGGTTTTATTATGTATAAAGATATTTTTGAATCCATCCGCAATGAAGCGGAAAAACGTAACCTGCGTGAAAGAACTATTCAACTGTATTGCTCTGATGTCGGTTACTTCCTTCGTTGGATTGGAAAAAATGTTTCTGATCTTACGCTTGAAGATGCGGAAAGTTTTCTTACTGCCAAACGTCTGGAAGGAAGGTCTCCTGAAACTCACAATCACTATCGGTCTGCAATAAAGTTCTTATATAAAAAGGTGCTGAAGACTGTCTGGGATGATGACACTGTTCCAGCTATGAAAAGAGAGCGCAATCTTCCTGCTGTTCTGTCCCGCAATGAAATAAATGCAATCATTGACGCCACTCCGAATCTGAAACATAAAGCGATTATTGCAACTATGTATTCTTCCGGATTACGTGTATCGGAGGTCGTTCATCTCCATTATGATGACATTTCCCGTACCAACATGACAATTCATGTTCGTGAAACCAAAGGCAGAATTGACAGGTATACAATTCTGTCTCAAAAAAATTTAGACCTTCTCACAGAGTATTGGTTCAAATGTGGTCGCCCTAAAGATATCCTTTTCCCAAGTTCCTGGTCCGGTGGATATCTTGATATAGCCAGTGTTAACCAGTTCTTTAAGAAAAGTGCTAAACTCGCCGGCATTAACCGTCATGTTTCCTCTCATGCGTGCCGTCATAGTTTTGCCAGCCACCTATTCGAAAGTGGCACAGATATAAAATATATCCAGTCACTTCTGGGACATGTTGATCCTCGCTCTACAGATGTTTACCTTCATGTGAGCAACAAGACACTTCTTGGAATCCGCAGCCCGTTCGACAACCCGGAAGGTGGTGAATCATGAGTAAGGATTGTACGATTCAGGATGTTTTTCATCGTTTTTATCCATCTTTTGAATCCACACATAGTATTTCTCCCGCTCAGCGAAAGGCCGCTTATCACATCATGAATTGCAAAACTGGTGCCTTTGGTGTGAATGTAAGTGTATGCGAGGACTGCGGCTGCATATCAGTCCACTATAACTCCTGCCGTGACAGGTGCTGTCCTATGTGTCAGGAGTTTCCAAAAGAAAAAATGGGTAGATGCACGGCGGGAGGATATCTTAGATGCTCCTTATTTCCATGTGGTTTTTACAGTTCCGGAAGAACTCAATCCCATTATCTACAGCAACCAGAAATTCTTATACACTGCTCTTTATCATGCGGCTTCAGATACTCTCAGTGAACTTGCTGCTGACAGTAAATATCTTGGGACTGATATCGGCTATATCTGTATCCTCCATACATGGGGAAGTACCATGAACTTTCATCCCCATATCCATGCGATTGTTCTTGGTGGAGGGCTGGATGTGAAAAATCATTGGAAAGACAATGGGAAAGATTTTTTCCTTCCGATTAAGGTAATCTCAAAAACATTTCGTGGAAAATACATGGCTGAACTTAAGCAACTCTGGGAAAATGACAGGCTTGAATTTCATGGATCGGCTGCACCTTACAAAAACTACTATACTTTCAAGGAATTGTTAAATACCTGCTATGCAAAGGAATGGATTCCTTATTGCAAGAAACCATTTGACGGTGCCGAATCTGTCATCAGATACCTTGGAAAATACACCCACCGGATTGCTATCAGCAACTACCGTATCAAAGACATGACAGAATCTACAGTTACATTTTCTGCTAAAGATTACAAAAACCAAGGGCTTTGGAAAGAGATCACCATATCCGGCGAGGAATTTATCCGTCGATTTTTAATGCATGTTCCTCCAAAACGTTTTGTACGTATCAGGCACTATGGTCTTCTTTCATCCAGAAATAAGAAGAAAAAGATTACCCTATGCAGAAACATCCTTGGCTGCAAAAAATATATTTCCAAGCTGAAAGATATGGATGCACCTGCCATTATCCGTCTTCTTTATAATAAAGATATATGCAAGTGCTCTTCCTGTGGTGGTAAAATTATTCCTCTGCCTACAGAACAACATTTTATAAAACCAAAACCACATATGCTCTGTTAACGTATCATAACTGTATATTTTTTTAGCTTCCTTAGGGAGGCTTATTTCTGGTGTCATAATACAGGACTGAATTATAAATTCTATGTGTTTCTATGTGTACACGCTATCCTATTATAAATAGAGTGTCATAATTAAAAGTCCATATAGAGTTGACGCGCTTTGTTCAACCAGAAAAAATCGAAATTGATGCAAACGAAAGGGCAGTTAATGAAAAGTCTCAATACTGCTTTTTCGTTTGCACCACCTTCGATTCTTTTCTTAACGATTTACCTATCTGTACTCAACGATTTCTTCGAAGGGTTTCCTTGGTCTTTTGGCCGGAGCTTCATTGGCAAAGCCAACCGCAACAATTCCTGTCAACTGGCTGTCTGTTCCGATAAAATCCATCAGCTCATTATAGGCAAAACAAGTATTTGCAATCCACAAAGTACCTAATCCATACCCTGTTGCTGTCAGAATCATATTTTCAATCGCTGCACCTATGGACAGCGAATCACATATTTCAACAATTCGCTTTTCATTTTCAATGCTTGCAAATGGAGTATGCTGATTGGTATTAAGCACTGCTATAAGGCATGGGGCCTCCTGCATGATTCTGACGGTATTCTCAGCATCCGGTATGGCAAATGCCCATTCCGGCATAAGTTCATGAGTCGTTTTTTCTGAATTTATACCATGACGCATGACATCAACCAGTTTATCTTTTTCTTTCCCCTGATATACAATAAATTTCCAAGGCTGCCTGTTTTTAGCAGATGGTGCAAGGGAAGCACTGTATATGATCTCTTCAATTAACTTTCTTTCGATCTCATCTGGCTTATATTTTCTTATACTTCTTCTATTCTCAATTTCTCGTATCATAGATTTCTCTCTCCCTTAGAGCCTTGCCCTCAAGGCTCATTTTATCCTATAATTTCCAACCTATCCATCCCAACATGACATTTCAGGGAAAGCACCTCAACACCTGCGTCCTTTGCCTCTTCCAGTGCAATGCCAAATTCGGGATGCATTGCCGTATTCGGCCTGACTTCACTGATTTCCTCCATTTGAATCACAAATGCAATCAAGCATTTATATCCTTGTCCGCACGCAGCTGCAAGTTCCCGTAAATGCTTAACTCCTCTTTCCGTCGGGGCATCCGGAAAATATCCAACTCCGTCTATCTCAAGGGTGCAGCCTTTGACTTCCATTAGATATTTTTGCTTTCCTTTTTCCATATAGAAATCCATCCGGCTGTTTCCAAAGGCATACTCTGGTTTAATACAATCAAATCATAACGTGTCTTTCGATTTGGATTCTTTTCTATGCAATCTTCTAAAATCACTTCCGCCCCTTGTAACAGTAATTCACGACAACGGCCCGTATTCTTTACATGAACCAATTCTACCTCTTCCGCTCCGTCAATCTTTACCCGCGCAATAAAACGATTGGGACGTTCTATGAAAATTGCTTCCACTATCTTATCATATTTCATGTGCTGTTTCCTATTCTCTTATCATTCGATAGAATGTTCCAGTACCAATTCCCGTTGTCAACTCATAAGCTTGTCCATCAATCCTAAATCCTGCTTTTTGATAGCACTTTACCGCTCTGATATTCCATGTACGAACTTCCAGATACAACGGCTTGTTAGGATATAACTTTTTTGAAATTTCATAAGTAATCAAGAGCATTCGTTGACCATAATGTTTATTACACAAATCAGGATTTACGCCTATTCCAATAAATACCTCTTCTTTTTTTTCCTCCAATATATTGACAAATCCTACCAATATGCTTTCATCCCAAAAACCATAATAATTTTTTTTTCCCTTTGGGGATTCATGAATCCTATCTGTCGAACTTGCATTTCTTCATAAGCAGGAAGATTATACAAATCGTATTCTCCGCCATATTTCCATGCACATATTTGTCGTTTTGCATCTTCGGATAGATTTCTATATACTAATTCATTCATAACATTTGCCTCGTCGAACTTAAAGTTATCAGTCTGTTTCATCTTTTTTATAACTTTTATTGGATCTTCATTAGGATGTGTGGTATAGAAAAACGCTTTGGAATCTCAACTCACAGCAGCAATGTTGAATCAGTCCTGCTCCAGCTTTACCTGCTCACCTGTGTCTGCCTCAAATTCCTCTAGCTGCTTAAGCCAATATTCCTTATCTTTATTTGTTATCATTCTTATGACTTTACATGGATTTCCTGCCGCTATCACACTATCCGGAATATCCTTTGTGACAACCGACCCTGAGCCTATGACAACATTTGAACCTATGGTCACACCCGGATTGATGACCGTATTGCCACCGATCCATACATTATCGCCTATTGTAACCGGCTTGCCAAGCTCCACACCGGTATTTCTGATCATCGCATCTATCGGATGACATGCACAGTATATATTGACCCTTGGTCCCAGAAATGCATGATCTCCAATGATGACATCACACTGATCCAGAACTATCAGCCCTGTATTTGCATAGAAATAATCTCCCACGTGTATATTGGTTCCATAGTCACAATAAAAAGGTGGCTCTATATAACTCTCCTTTCCCATGTGTGCAAATAATTTTCCAAGATATTCTCCGGTTCTTGTCATAGTCTCAGACCTCGAAGCACTGTTGAACTTATCTACCAGATCCTTCGCCTTACCCTCCGGATCCCAATCCACACATCTGTATAATTTACTTGCTTTCATTCTTCCAAGCATTTTCTCTACTCTATCCATAGCATTTTCTCCTCGCATTTATAATATTTACTCATCATGTTTATAATTGACTAAAGGATACCATTGTTTATGTCTATAATCAACTACTAGCAACAGAAAAATGGACTGTGAAAATAGGCCCATTTTTATCTATCTTTTATTAATACACATAAAGGTACATTCCAAACCAATGCAGCGCAGCCCCCAGCATCACAAAGATATGCCAGATAAAGTGCATCCCCTTGGTGTCCTTCACAAATGGAATCATGCCGAGCGTATAGACAATACCACCGCCCACGATCCATCCCAAAAGCGGCTTGTCATTTCTGAACCAGTCTGGAATGAACATGATGGCGCTCCATCCGATGACGAAGTACAGCGTATAGTGTATCGGTCGGAACCTGCCTGGTCCGAACACACATATGATGGTGATCCCCGCTATGATGAGCGCCCACTGCACACAGAACAACACTATTCCAAGCACATTTTCCCAGTACACAAGGTACATCGGAGCAAATGTTCCGCCTATCAGCAGATATATCGAGGAATAGTCAAATCTTCTCCAGATACGCTTGACTGCTAGCCCGGATTTGTATGAATGATACAGGCAGCTCATAAGAAACATCAATATCAGTGATATTCCATAAAAACACGATGCCATCACTTTGAGCCCTGTGTCTGACTTCAGGAGAAGAAGGACAAAGCCGGCTATGGCAAGTCCTGCTCCTATTCCATGGGTGACTGCATTTCCCACTTCCTCAAGCACGGTGAGTTTTGGTGGCTCATTCAGTTCCCTGTAGTGCTGCCTTTTTGCTCTTTTTGCCTCTTTCTTCTCTTCTTTTCTTTTCTCTTTGTCCAGCTCAGCTTTCTGCTGAGTGCTCATATCTGATTCCGAGTTCTTTATTTCTGCCATATTTAATCCTGAAACTCCTTTCTATCTATAATTTATTCTGCTATCTATAATCTACACTGTCTTACAACCGCAGTTTCCTGCACCGTACAGAGTACAGCCCCGGGTTCATCATCGCAGACCGCTAAAGTGCCTCAAACACCTGCACGCTACGTATCCCACTACCAGTACTATAATATACACAAAATTTGATAAAAGAGCAACAAGTACTCCCATGCTCTGCTTCACGACTGCTGTTTCAGATGTCCAGTCAAGCTTTGGCATCTTGAGATCGCTGAAATGATATTCTTTTTTTTTCTGGATGTTTCTGTGATATACTTATATGGGGTCGTATCAGACCGGAAAGGAAATATTATGTTACAAAAATTATATGTTTTTTTTCAGGAAAGAAACCGTTTTGTCAATTGCAGTGATCCTGGCGATTCTTTCTATGTTCTGGGTCAGACCGGATAAGGCTTATTTTACTTATATCGATTTCAGGACTCTCGGGCTCCTCTTCTGTTTGATGGCAATTGTAGCTGGTTTGAAGGCTGTTGGTGTTTTTGATATACTTGCCCAAAAATTGCTGATGGGAACATCGGGAACTGTGGGTGTGATCAGGCTGTTGGTACTCTTATGTTTCTTCCTGTCAATAGTGATCACCAATGATGTGGCATTGATTACTTTTGTTCCTCTTGCACTGATCATTGTGCATAAACTGCCAAAGGAACTGGGCAATTACTGGCTTCTTAAAATAGTAGCCATGCAGACAATCGCTGCTAATCTCGGAAGCATGCTCACACCAATCGGAAATCCGCAGAACCTTTATCTATATGCCAGAGCAGGGATGTCCGCGGCAGAATTAATAACCCTGATGCTTCCCTATTCCGCCACAGCACTTATCCTTCTTCTGATATGGATACAGGTAGCCGCTGCCAAAGCACCTCACGTATGCGGTTCCGAAAAAGATAAAACTCTTTTGGGATTCTCTGACAGAAAAGAACTTAACATGGAATACCTGGCCGCTTACCTGATCTTATTTACAATCTGCCTGCTCACTGTTGCACGTATCATTCCATACCAGATTCCTCTTGTATTGGTTCTTATATATATGCTGCTAAGAAACAGGGAAAATATAAGCAGGGTGGATTACTCCCTGCTTGCCACCTTTATCGCATTATTTATTTTTATCGGCAACCTTGGAAGGATTCCGCAATTCAGCAGTTTTCTGGAAAGAATCATGGCAGGAAGGGAAACACTTACTGCTGTTCTTGCCAGTCAGATTATGAGCAATGTTCCCGCTGCGCTTCTTTTATCCGGCTTTACAGATAATTGCCGGGCTTTAATTGTCGGAACCAATATTGGAGGTCTCGGCACTCTGATTGCATCCATGGCAAGCCTGATAAGTTTCAAATATATTGCAAAAGAAAACAGGAATCTGAGAGGGAAGTATTTGGGAATATTCACAGCCTCCAATATTATATTCATGATATTCATGTTAATATTGTATTTTTTTCTTAGATAAAGGTTTTCCCGGAATACTTGCAGATTTTCTGTGCCTGGCAGGAAAAAGAACCATTAAACTAAAGGCTTTAAAACAGCTGATTCGTCAGCAAGTCTATTAATTATAAAGTTGTAAACTGGTGTATTATACCATAATGATACTATTATGAAAAAGGAAAAAGAGTTCTTTATCATTTGTCTTTGTACATCTCATGCATCTATTATGATATTTTTTTCAAAATCTTTTTCTCTTTTGTCTTAGAAAAATCACTTAACCGATAGGATCGGATCCGTGTCTTGACAATGATTGGAATTAACAAACCATTATTTACCAGCTTTGCACATCTATTAATAATCGTTTTGTTAGTTACACCAAGCATTTTGCTTACTTCAATTGGTGTAAACTCATATAATCGCTTTTTTAACAGAAAGGCTAAGAATTCCTCTTCTTTTGCATTTAAATAGGACAGGCTTCCATCTAACTCATCGTTCTCGGATTCTTTTGATAATTCGTATACTTTTTAGAATACAATACCATCATTCTTAAAAAATAATTAATCCAAATTTCCGGATGAGGAGGATTTTCTCTTCCTGAATAATATAATGCCGGTAATCCCATTTGCAGTGATGCATAATACTCATCTGGGTCATAGGCAAAATATTCTTCCAAAGAACCTATTCCATTAAAACCATATCCATAATAATCAAGGATATATCCTGACATTAATCTGGCGGTTCTGCCATTTCCATCTTCAAAAGGATGAATGGTAACCAATTGATAATGAACTATAGCAGCGATAATCAGCGGATGGTCATCTGTAGTATTTACATATTCAACAAGCTCTTCCAGTAAATCCGGAATATCAATGTACTCTGGCGGAATATATTCCGCTGCGCCTGTCTCGGAATCATATACTGCAAATAGCATTCCAGGTGGCATAGGGCCTCTTAGGCCTATCTTTTCTTTTGAAGCACCTTTTTCAACCATTGCCTGCACTTCTAAAATCATTTCTTTTGAAAAACGTTCCTTCTTTTTCAGCTTTTCTTCTAAAACATTTAAGGCCAAAAAGTAATTTCGCACTTCCTGTTCCGGCTTTAAAAAATGTTTGTGCGGATCACTATCAATAGCTTCATTTGCCTGTTTTTCAGTCAATGGATTTCCTTCAATCTTATTAGAAGCATAGGAGCTTTTTTTTTTTTCTTGGAGTTTTTCTTAGCCTGTTTTTTTTTTGTAACAGGTGGCATTTCTATCGTACTAAGAGAAAAACGTTTTTCGTCTATTTCCGATATTCTTTTTAAAATTTCATTTGTCAGAGTAACTTTAATCACATGTTCCACCTCCATTTCATCCATATATTATATCGTTTTATGAATTGTTTTTCCACTAAAATTACACTATTTTTTCACTATTTTTCATTACTTCATCATCGTCTTTGCCACGCTACTGTACCTAAATCAGCCGTCCGTTAATCCCCTTTTGAGAAAATATAATAATGATACTATTATGAAATGAACCCCCAGTAGTGCCAGCTGCTGGGGGTTCTTCTTTTTTGTTCGGTTGAGCATCCGATTAGGCTAATAAATGGCATGAATGATTTTTATTTATTTTCCTTTATTAATGGGCAGCCAGTGTTGCCAGCTTCTGCATAATTGCACTTACATCCTGCATTACATTCAAATTTTCTTCCTCTGCCTGCATCGTCTCACCTGCGTGCGCCGATACCTGCTGGGAAATTGCTGAGATTGTCTGAATGGAATCTATAATTTCCTTATTTGCATTCTGCAACTCGGAAATGCTTCTTGAAAGAGTATCTGCATTTTTCTGAATTGCCCGCGTATTGTCCTCGATACTTTCAAAGCTTTCTTCTGCATTTGATGCACCAGTCTTCTCTTCGTTAATTCCATTTATCATATTGGAGACAACACCGACCACCTCCATGATTGCATTGGACACGTTGCTGATCAACTCTGTAATATGTACGGTTGCTTCTTTGGTTCTCGTTGCCATACCGGAAATTTCTGTTGCAACGACAGAAAATCCTCTTCCTGCCTCTCCGGCACGGGCTGCTTCAATGCTCGCATTCAATGCAAGAAGACTTGTTTGGTTCGTAATTCCTCCAATCAGTTCTACAATGGAATTCATTTCATCCATATACTGATTCAGATTTTCCAGTTTTTCTGTAACCTCGGTTCCATTATCAACAGAAGCTTCAACTTCCGATGCCAGGTGCTCGATATCCTGTTTGCCTTCCGCTAACGCTTTCAGAGTAAGTGTCATGCTGTTTCCGATTTCTTCCACAGCGGTTGCAACTTCATCCACCTTATCCTGAATTGCATGTGTCTGTTCCAACTGATTCTGCACATGTTCTGCGGTATCAGTAGCACCTGCAGATACTTCCTGCATTGCCTCAGTCGTTGTCTTAGATGCCGCTGTCAGCTTTTCGAAACGTACATTGATATCTGCAATATTGCCGGAAAGCTGCTGATCAAGTTCCTCATTTCTTTCCAGAAGATTTTCAGCCTCTGCTTTTGCCTGCGCCACTTCTGTAAATCTCTTTCTTGTGTTTTCGCGAATCACTTTTGTAGTCAAAACAGAATACGCTCCAACCATGATCATAACAACAATCTGTACAACTGCTGCTTCGATTCCATGATACCCAAAACCGCCTTTTGTCGCACCGATCACAACAACAATGATACACTCTAATATGGCACCTGTATTAATCAAAAGAAGATAACGTGTGTCACTGTAAGTGGTGACAACAAAAATCATCGGAATTACAAATACATAAATCAGATTTGTCGGTGAGGTAAAAAGACATATTGTGTAAAACAATGAAAATCCATAGGAAACCAGATGTTTGATCATCGCATGTTCCGTATTACTCTTCCAACAAATCACCTCGCCAATCAAAGGTATGACACCAACGACCGTAGCGATTGTCATATATACCGGAGACAGTTGTCCTCTTACGCTTTCCCATATCATAAAAAACACCATAACCGTTACCGTACTGATATGTGACAGCATCGCAATGCGATTCGACCGCGTCAATTCCGAAATTTCTTTTGTTTCCACCATCATAATTCCTCCTCTAGAAAAGTTTTTCCTACTTATATGACTATTCTTCTAACTTTTAAAATATCATAAATATCCACACGCTTCAAGAAAATCTTTTTATTTTTCCACAACCACCTGACTTCCCATAATGATACTATTATGAAAAAGGAAAAATCCTTCCAATCAAAGGCATATTGTCAAGTGTGTATGTCAGATTTTTATATATTCATCGTCATATATGGTGGAATGCATATAATTCCATCTTTTACAATTAAATTTCTTGGATGAATAATATAACTTTCCCCTATGCGCTCCTTGTATTTTTCTCTGAAATTATTTAATGAGGTTGTTTTATATTGTTTTCCAGACTTTACTTCAATCGGAAACATCTTATATTTTAATCTGCTGTTATTTGAAATAATAAAATCAATTTCCATATCATTTCGATGCTTATTTTCATTATAGTGTGTATAAAAATATAACTTATGTCCATTTGCTACCAGCATCTGGGCTATTGCATTTTCATAAAGCATTCCTTCATTAATCTGTAATTTGCCTGCCAATATCTGTTTATATACTTCATCTTCAAGTAATTCATTTTCATCAAATGCATGGCTTACCAAAAGACCGGTATCACCCATATAACACTTTACATAGCTTCTTGTCTCATTTAATGATAAGCCAACATTCGGATCATTACACAAAAAGCACTCATTGGATATCATAGAATCCGACAGCCAGAAAAAAGTTTCTTCGTACTGGTCTGCGTAACTACCATCCTGCAGCTTTTTGAATATCACTCTTTTTTCATGCTGTGACAGAAATCCCGGAATCTGGTCATAAATTGCAAGTACCTTACTTCGATACTTTGCATCTATTTTCATAATATCTTCCCGATACAATTTAAGAATGTCCCTTTTTTCTCTATCCGCTTCTGTAAAATCTTTTTTGCTTTCAATAAATGTTACTACAGGCATAGGCATCCCACCAACAAGCATATACTGATGAAACAAAAGCATTGCCTGATTATGCATACTTCTTTCCAAAGGTTCCCTTTTTTCAAAGCATTTTTTATATATTCAACCAGCAAATCTTCTTCTAATGCTATTGCAAATTCTTCGAAATCCAATGGATACATATTGATATTTCTTTCTTCTGACGGTATGACAATATTCTTTACATTTTCTCTGATAGATATCAAAGAGCCAGTTTCGATATAATCATATCTTCCATCTGCAACCAAATATTTTATCGCAGCTCTTGCCTGTGGAAACATCTGTACCTCATCAAAAAAATAATAAGAGAGTTTCTCTCTGTCAGTTTTGTTCCAAAATGTGTCTGTAACAGCATAAAAAATGTATCCAGATCATTCAGATATCGCTCAAAATACCTTTCGACTTCCTTATCTTTTTAGCAAAGTCAATCAGAAGATAACTTTCGTATTCGTTTTTTCCAAATTCTTCGCAGATGGTAGACTTTCCAATACGTCTGGCGCCTTCTATCAGTAAAGCTTTTTTTCCCCTGACATTCATTTTTCCATTCCAGTAGTTTTTTATATATTTTTCTTTTTAATATCATAGCTCCTCCAGATTATGCGCATATATATTTGTTCTATATTTTATGATTATACGCATATTGTAAATTGTTTTTTGATTATACGCAAGTATTATAACCATATTTTTTATGATTATACGCACATTCTATAAAGTCATATGTTCATGCTTTTCCTCATTTCCAATCATAAATCTTACCTAATTATATCGGGAAAAGCATTTTATATTATATACTGTGTTATTATTTTTCTGAATTTGCGACGATTATATAGTACTGATTCTAAACGGATTTTGAATTTATTTGGATAGTGATTAAATGAAAATAATTAATAATCTTAACCATGATAATTATTAGTAGTTGGAAGGTTGTCATCCGTAAAAGATTTAAACAAATATTCAAAAGCCTCTGGAAGTACTTTTTGAACGTTGTTGCGTAAATGCTGATACAGACGGAGTATTTTTGTTAAAATCAAAGAAATCAAGTAGTTCTTTACTCATAGTAGCTCCACCCGAATTCATCATGATTCCTATAAAAGTTTTGAAATCAATTTTCCGTTTTCGAGAGAAATCGACATTGGGGTTTCGAAGAAATAAACATGGATTGTTAGCTAATTCCGAAATATGATTCTTTAGAGAATCTGAAACTTGATTAATATAATTGCTCATATGCGTTACCTCCTTGCAATCAAGATGTTCTTAATTACAAGGGCCGCTTTCGCTACCTCATTATCATTCAATAGCGAAAGCGGCCGCACATTTCGAATCATATGTCAAGCATTTATTACAAAATAAAAAAGACCCTAGCATCATTTCTGATGCTAAGATCTTGATTGGTCATCTTAACTTAATGACATTGCTCTTTCGAGCTCTTTTTTGCTTTGTACAACATTAAATTATAGATGATTACTGTAAGAGTGAAAGTACACCCTGGTTAGACTGATTAGCCTGTGCAAGCATAGACTGTCCAGCCTGAGCAAGAATCTGGTTCTTGCTGTAGTTAACCATCTCTGAAGCCATATCAGTATCACGGATACGAGACTCAGCTGATGTAGTATTCTCAACTACGTTGTCGAGGTTGTTGATTGTGTGCTCAAGACGGTTCTGAACAGCACCGAGCGCTGAACGCTGTGAAGATACTGTTGAAATAGCATCTGCGATTGCATCAATTGCATATGTAGCATCCTGCTCTGTATCAGCCTTGATTCCCTTTACTCCAAGTCCTGCAGAGTTCATTGAGTCGATGTTGACTGTAATCTTGTTTGTCATGTCAGCATCAGCACCTACGTGGAGGTTGAAGCTTAAGGCATCTTTGTATGAAACAGTTCCCTTATTAAGAGTGAATTTTGTAGTTGCTGTATTATATGCATCGTTTACTGTTGTTGCATTTTTAGCTGCTGTATCAGTTCCAATACTGCTTGCCTTAACTATCTCAGCTGTCTGTAACTGATATGCTTTTGTTGCAGTAATAACTGTTGAGTCATTATCATCAATACCATCTGCTTTTGTATCATCAATTGTTGTAACAGATTTAGATCCTACTGAAATAGTTGCACCCTTTACAGCTGCAAACGCATCTGCATCTGCATAATCAGCTACTACAGCCTGAGTCTTATTGTTTAATGTTGATGGATCATTAGAATACCAACCTGCGGCAGTTCCCTTCGTTCCGGCAGTGGTATCTGCATCAATTTTATCATACCATTTATAGGTTGTTCCATTCACTGTAACATCATTGTGATTAGTTGCAATATCAGCACCTTTATCACCTAACATAGATGTAACATCTGCGGCTACTCCACCTATAGTAAAATTCTTACAGCAATACTTATCTTATCACCGGCATTGAGTGTCTTTAATGTAACGTCAACTGTATCACCCTTATCTGTGAGTGTAACTCCATCAAGTCCTGCATCATGTGCATTTACTTTATGTGCCTTCTCTGCTCCGTCACCCTTTAAGAGGTATGTCTCATTGAACTTTGTTGTCTCTGATACACGATCAATCTCTGTTGTGAGCTGGTCAATCTCGTCCTGTATTGCCTTACGGTCTGTGTTAGAGTTTGTTCCGTTTGCAGACTGTGTTGCAAGCTCATTCATACGCTGAAGCATTGAGTGAACCTCTGTGAGGGCACCTTCTGCAGTCTGTACTGCTGAAACACCATCCTCTGCGTTTGTTGATGCTCTGTCAAGTCCCTTGATCTGCTTTCTCATCTTCTCAGAAATTGTAAGTCCTGCTGCATCATCTGCTGCACGATTGATTCTGTAACCAGAAGAGAGCTTCTCTGTAGATTTAGCCTGCTGACCTGTTGTTACGTTGAGCATTCTGTTGGCATTTGCTGCCTGCATGTTGTGTTGTACTACCATAATATAATCCTCCTTGTCCCATATTCATGGGTTATTATGTTTGACCTCTGGAAATCCTTTTCCCGAGGGTTTTGCAGCTGCTTTGTGTTTATTTTTATTTAAGCAGTTGCGGTTTTCTATAACAAGCGGCTTCCCGGGTGTGGCTTGCGCCACAGCCGCCTATTAACATGATTAGTTGCTTTGCGTCTTTTTCTGACGTTCTTTCTCATTCCAGATGATTTGCTTGATTTGTTTCTTTGCTTCACTGGAAAACTCAGGTTCGGGATAATATGTATCTTTTCGCTTCGCCGGGTCCTGTTCGTTGTTGGATCTTGCGATATTCAGTTCTTTGGGAGCATCTATCAGTAATCGACAGTGCTTTCCTGTTCCACCCGAACACGATTCGGATATCGTCTCCGATATTTACATATTGCCCTTCCTTTAATGATAATTTGAGCATTTTCTACCTCCATGCACTAGGGAATAGCTTCGTCCATGCTTTTCCGAATTATGCAACATTTTATAGTAAAATGTTACATTTTTTCGCAGATTAATAAGGGGTCAAAACAGAAGCTGATTAAATAACATCAAATATTTATGCCGTTTTAGTCATATTTCATCAAGAATTGCTTTAACTTTAACGCGATATAGTTGAATCCAGTGAGATTAATTAAAAATGATAGAAAAAGGTAAAGAAAATTATTTAAAAAAATTTTTTTCTTGGGGTTAAGTTCTAAAAATGGTGTCCGATATAGTAGGTGTAAAGCAAAAAATGTAACATTTTACTATAAAATGTTGCATTTTTTGCTTTTTATAATTACTATTATTTTGTTGTGTATTTTGGATATTCCGGGGAAGAGTCTGTCATGCGGCATGTGCCTGATAATATTTTCTACCGCAAAGGAGTATTCAATGGGAACTACACAGCCAATCCGAAATAAGGATGAACTGGCGGCTTTCAGGATGTACTATAAAGATATCCATCCAAACCGCCGCAATTACTGTTTAATTGTTATGGGATTAAACACAGCACTAAGAATCAGTGACCTGCTTAAATTGAAGTGGGATAACGTATACAATTTCGAGCACCATGTATTTCGCTCTCATTTTCTTATCAACGAGCAAAAGACCGGCAAGAATAACTATGTCACTCTAAACTGCAATGCCACCGATGCTCTCCTGGCATATTTCAACGAACGGCACCCGACTGAACATGAGTTTATTTTTACAAAAGCCACCTGCAGGAGGCAGCCACTAAACAGAGTTCAGGCATACCGAATTGTAAGGACTGCTGCCAAGGAGACTGTTCAGGATGAACATATCAGCTGTCACTCTCTGAGAAAGACATTTGGATATCACGCCTGGAAGAACGGCACACCACCTGCTCTGCTGATGGATGTCTACAATCACTCGTCCTATAAAGTCACACAGCATTATCTGGGTATTGAGCAGGATGAACGTGATGAGATTTATATGAATCTTGAGCTATAAAAAGAACAGACTTATAAAAACAGCCAGTGTTTCTCTATTTGAAAAACACTGGCTGTTCTGTTAGTCCGTTGTAAAACTCCACTGCCGCCGCAATATCCTTCTCATCCGGATGCCCCTTTGATACACCGCCAATCAGCTTGAACGGTCCGAACGTATCAAATCCCTTGCATGAAAACCTTCCGACAATGGTGTCATGTTTGTATGCTATTACCTGCTCAATTGACTTAAAGACAGGTCTGCCGCCATATGTACAGATAAGAAATACATTTTTATTGTCTGTGAGATTGACTGATGCAAACTTAAGCACCGACTGATGGAACTTTCCGCCGTATACTCCTGATGCAAAACCGATTAAATCATATTCTGACAGGTCTTTCTCTACCGTCTGTGTCGCATCTATCAGCTCGACATCGTTTGTCTTTGCTATCTCGTCAATTATCTTTTTGTGTTTCCATGATGCACTGATGCATATACTATTGCTGTCTTCATCTGTAATGCTCCAATTCTTTATTAGTCTTCCTTTGATTTTGCCATCAGTATCTGCTCCAGCTTTTTCTTTCCGGTCTCATAGTCTGTAAACACAATTCCCTCCATACCAAGCTTTCTGCCACCTTCGATATTCTCCGGTCTGTCATCTATGAACACACATTCTTTCGGATTCAGATTATATTTGTCAAACAGACACTGATAGATACCGGCATCAGGCTTTATCATCCCAACCATAGCTGAAATGACTTTGCCGTCAACAAGTGACACAAAACTAAGTTCACTGTGCGTATGAAGCTCGAAGTAGTCCTTTGGATAATTCGATAACAAATACACTTTATAGCCTCTGCTCTTTAACTCCTTAATCCAGTCTGCTGCATAGTCGAATGCCTTTACGACAAAAAGCCTTTCCCTCTTTGAAAAATCTCCTGATATACGCCTCATACTGTGGAGCCACCTTAACCATCTCATCAATTATCTCGTTCTCAGGAATTACACCACGGTCCAGCTCAACCCAGACAGGGTTTTCATATGTTGCATGGGCTAAAACTGCTATTTTATTTTTTTCAATGCCAATCTCACGCATTGCCTCGTCCGGCTGGAACCTGACAAGCACGTTTCCTATATCAAATATTATGTTTTTAATCATTTATTTTTCTCCTACAACCCTGCATCTCTTCCTGCAAAAAGCAATGCCATATGCTAAAATATCGCACCTGCCTTCATCGCGCAGAGCCTCATCATATCTCTTATCCTTAATCTGCGTCATAGCCGCCTCACACGCTGCATCAAGGTTTTTCATCTCTTTGCATATTTCACTTCAATAACGATGCCTGCATCCGGATCCTCCGGCTTGATTAAAATATCACTGAAACCGTCTCCCGACTCACGATTTGACTTAATAAGCCAGCCCGGATTGCTTCCGCGAAGCAGGCCGAGGAGCAGACCATGATAGAAGTTCTCTTTTCATATCATCAGAAGCCTTTGTATCAAGTATACTTATCATGCGGCTCATCACGATGTTAAGCTGTCTTGCAATCTGCTTCTCATCTTTATCGAGGATAGCTCTGGATAAAAGCTTCATGGTATCATCATCTTTTGCGACAACAGCCTTGAACCACTCCTGAATCTGGAGAACAAACACTTCACGCACCTCTTTATTTGGAATCACCAGCTTGTAGGCATAGCTCTCACTGTCAGGCAGCCTGACCTCACCAGCCGTAGTCAGGTAGCCTGTTGTAAAAAGTACACTCCACAGATTGTCTATAGTATTGTCAATCTCATCATAGGTCAAGTCAAGGCGGAGCTGTTTCTCCACAAATCCACCAGCCACGAGCTTTTCTATCTCATCTCTCGTAGTCTGGTCCGCCTTGTCCACAAAGCGCTTCACCATGTCATTGCCACTGCTGTTAATCCAAAATGCACTCGGCCTGGCTGATGGGTCCCAAACCAGCTTCTTGGCAAAATTGATTACATCCCACGGACAATAAATGTCGGTATTACCGAAATGATAGCCATCATACCACTCCTTTACATCAGGGTATCGCTCAGACCTGTCATAATCTAAAAGCAGCTTCCTGACCTCATCATCAGTAAAACCAAACTGTTCATCATGCGCGATATCTACAATGGAATTGATTTCAAAATTGTTGAGACCTGTAAAAATACTCTCCTTGGATACACGTAGACAGCCTGTAAGTACGGCAAACTGCAGAAACTCATTAGTCTTGAGTGCCTGTCCAAAAAGCCCTCTGATAAGTGAAACCATCTCTTTATAGTAACCATTCTGGAATGCCTTATCCAGAGGGACGTCGTACTCGTCTATGAGGATAACAGCCTTCTGACCATAGTGTATAAACTTAAATTTTTCTGCTTCCCTCCCAATAAGCTCAGTAATCATATATCTTGCATCATCAAATGAACGTCCCTCAGCACTCTTTAGTGACAGAAAAATAACCGGGTACTTTCCCATATATTTGTCACAAAGCTCTTTGTTGCCTGAAATATATAAGCCATCAAACAATGACTCATCCGTGCCAACCTCAAAAAACTTTTTAGCATGCTCATATTGAGAGTCTTTCCAAAACGCCTCAGGCGTGTAAAAAGGGTGACCTCTCCACCGGTTTCAACCAATTGCTCTATAAGCTTTGTCTTGTCAATATAATAAAATTTGTTTCTTCTGATTTTTTCAAAACTATCAATTCCTACCGGCAGTTTTAAAGTACTCACCATATGAACCTCCACAAAACGTATCAATCCGCTATACTTAGTTATAGTATAGCGGATTGAGGGGCAAAATACAAATATTATTACCGTTCTGTGTTCCTTAGTTCTTCCTTTTATTTTGCCATCAGTATCATTTTCTCAAACGACTGTGCAAACCTCTCATCATCTTCCTCTGTGCGCTTTTTTCGGTCCTTTGATATGATTCTTATGTGAGCTTCGTCTGGCTTTCTTGTTAAGGTGTCTCTCCATAAGCATCCGGTCGATATTTTCATCTGTGTTGGTGGATTGCATATGCAAATATTTGCATTTTTTCCAGCCTCTTCAAATAAACGAGATTATTTATCCAGATACCTGAACATGTTTATCTGGCCATCACACTCATAATGCTCCATTAAAGGATTTTTGTATGCATAAAGATATAATACTGATTTATTGAATTTACTGCAACACGATCTTGAAAGTTTATGTAATGTATTTCGGTAACAAAGGTATTCAGTCAACTAAATAATTTTTTATTTCTTGCAAATATATAAATAATGAACCATATGTAATTGCAAAGATGCAACGAATAATATATAATATTCGTTGCAAAGGAGGTTTTTATATGTCAAAAAACTATATGCAGGAAATTAAAAGTCGAATCCTGGCTTCCGAAGATGGCTCAGTTTTTTCCACTTCTGATTTTGCGGATATCGCTGATACCAACACGGTTCGTTCAGCATTATATCGCCTTGTTAAGGATAATATTCTTCGCAGAATTATAAATGGAATTTATGAAAACCAAAAATACAGTAAATTACTCGATGAATATGTAGCTGCTGATCCTGCTGCCGTTGCACAGGCATTAGCCCGCAGTTATCATTGGACCATAGCTCCATGCGGGAACACTGCCCTTAATTTACTTGGACTTTCCACTCAGGTAGCGGCGGTCTGGTCCTATATCAGTGACGGACCTTATAAAACCTATGAATGGAATTCTACAAAGCTCGAATTCAAACACCGAACTAATAAAGAGATTACCGGATTGTCCTATATGACAAGTTTGGTTATACAGGCATTAAAAACATTAGGGAAAAAAATGTAACCCCGGAAGTTATCCAGACTCTTTCAACAAAACTCTCTTTATCCGAAAAACAGACCTGTCTGAAAGAAGCAACGGAATCCACCGACTGGGTTTATGATACAATACGACAAATATGCGGAGGTAATACACTATGAGAAAATTGCATGTCTGTCAGATGATGACAGAAGAGAGCTTTTCGAAATACAGCAGATAAAATGGGGCTGAATGATGCCATTGTAGAAAAAGACTTTTGGGTATGTTTTACGCTGGATTATTTATTTCACCGCTCACCATGGAAAGAGTCCATCACCTTTAAGGGCGGTACCAGCCTTTCAAAAGCCTTTCACCTGATCAGCCGGTTTTCAGAAGATATTGATTTGATTCTGGACTGGCGCGTACTGGGTTATGGAATACTGGAGCCCTGGGAGAAACGTTCCAATACAAAACAGGATGCTTTTAACAAAGAAGCTAATAACCGGGCTGAGATTTTTCTTGCAGAACAGTTCTGTCCTACCATAAAAAAGAACTGTCATTAGAATTGGGGTGTGACGCTAATATTTACATAGATGAGAATGACAAACAGACTGTTATTTTCGCTTATCCAAATCTGTTCACAAATCCTTCTACCCTACAGGTAATCCGTCTGGAAATCGGTGCATTAGCAGCCTGGACACCTGCTAAAATTGCAAGCATTGAACCGTATACAGCTGTATACTACCCAAAAATCTTTGAGCAGAAAAATACTGAAATTCTTACTGTTTCACCAGAACGTACCTTTTGGGAAAAGGCAACAATTCTTCATCATGAAGCCAACAGACCGGAACATCTAAATATGCCTCAACGGTATTCCAGACATTACTATGATCTTTATAGAATGGCCCAGACCCCAGTAAAAGATGTTGCTTTTTCTCAAATAGATCTTCTGAAAACGGTCGTTGATTTTAAAATGAAATTTTATCCAAGAGCATGGGCTAAGTATCCAGAAGCAACTCCCGGCACCTTAAAGCTGATTCCACCGGAATACCGCTTTCCTGCCCTGAACAGTGATTATGAAGCCATGAAAGAAATGTTATATGGCGATATTCCAAGCTTCAATACTATTATGGAATCAGTTCGCCAATTAGAGAAAGAAATCAATTCACTTTAAAAATTATTTGAAACGGCACTGGTCATTCTATTTAATGACAGCTTATCAACAACGCATAAATTTTAGCGTGTTGTTAAGCAGTCATTACTTAGCACCTGTCTCGAAATCACATTAAGACCAAACAGTTCGTTATAGAAGTGGATTGACTCTTCGATATTGTCCACTACTATTAATATGTTCTTTAGCTTCATATTACCACCCCATTACAATGGTCCACCTCATGCTGAATTATCTGTGCTGTCCAGCCTGTGTATTTGCCATGTTTCTTTTTTTTGAAATTCTGGTCGAGATAATCCACTTCAATCTCTTTATATCTTGTGCATGGTCTCACACCATCCAGCGAAAGACAGCCTTCCTCCGTCTGAAAAGCTCCTGATTTTCCGGTAATCACCGGATTAATCATGGCAAACTGAAATGGTCCGGCCGCAACCACTATGATATTCTTTTTCACGCCAATCATGTTAGCTGCCATTCCAACACAATGGTCAAGATTTGCTCTCAATGTGTCAAGTAAATCCGTAACCACCTGTTTATCATCTTCTGTAGCATCCACTGATTTCTGTGCAAGAAACAGTGGATCACGCATTATCTTCTTTACCATTATTTACTTCCTGTTATACCTTTCTTCTTAATTTTTTGTCCAAATAATAACTGCATCTTCCCTGTTTTCCATCATATGGAAAGCTTTCATCTACACCGTATCCATCCTATGGCATATCAGTACACCTCCAACTATTTTACCAGTCCTCATCATCGTCATCAATAGCATCATCTACACCGGCAGCATAATCATCATCGCTGTCGTATCTGTCATCATCATAGTCTCCATCCATATAGACATCATCATAACCATCATCGTATGAATCATGATAATATTTATTTGAACCGGAGCTGCTGCTTGAAGAATCTGTACTGCTTCCTGATGAACTACTACTATTGTATTTTCTGGAAGAATAGCTTTTTGGTGTATAACTGCGGCTTCCCTCACTGCCACTTGAATGATAAGATGAACTGCTGTCTGACGAGTATGAGCTTGATTGTGAATAGTCATAATCATAATACTTCATCTATTGTCTGAAGATTGAACAATCTCTCCAATCACATCACACCCCTATTTCTCACATTTTCAAAACTCTCAATCCTGTTGAGAGTTTTTCACCTCTTCCTCTGCAATATCATATAACTCAGCTAGTTTTCTCTGCAGAATACTCTTATCAATCAACTTAGTTTTATATTCAGCAATCATTGTCTGCGATAAACTTCTACTCAAAGAATATTCAACGACATCCGTATCAGCATTTTTACAAAGAATCATTCCTACACTCGGATTTTCATGAGGCTTCTTAATATCTCTATCCAATGCCTCTAAATAAAAGTCCATTTTTCCCATATATTCAGGTTTGAAATCATCAATTTTTTAGATCGATAGCAACTAAACACTGTAACTCTCTGTGATAAAAAAAGAAGATCTACATAGTAATCATTATTTCCCACTTGGACATGATATTCCTCATCAATGAAAATAAAATCTCTTCCAAATTCAAGAAGAAATTTTTTCATATTTTTCAAAATTGCTTTCTTTAAGTCATATTCTTTATATGGTTCTGGCAAATCAAGAAACTCTAACATATACATATCCCTAAGAACACCTGTCATATCTTTACTTTCGATTGCAGATGGGGCTTTTCCATTAGATAAAAGCAACCTCTCATAATATCCACTATCAATCTGTCTCGCCAATTCTTTTGCCTTATATTTTTCCTTTGACGCAAGTTTTAGATAAAATTCTTTTTCTTCATAGCTTTTTGTTTTAGAGATAATATGCAGATTATTAGACCATGTATTTTCTCTCAACAGCTTTGAGAGTTCTGGTTTATCCTTGTAAGTTTCATAAAACTGTTTCATTCTCCAAATATTTTGTGATGAATATCCTCTAATTCCAGGTTCTTTACTCAATATATATTCAGACAAAGCCTTCACAGTAGACTTGCCCCAACCATTTACATCAATTTGTTTTGAAACATACTCACCAATAGACCAATATAAATCAATAATTGTAGAATTAACCTGATACTCAGCTTTCTGTTTTGCCGAATAAATCATTCCAAGTACGTTCTCAAATACTCCCGTAATTTCAATCTCGCTCATACCTTATCCTCCTTACTTTACCTGCCATACATTTACTCTTTTATTATATCATTTTATACAATTGATCAACTTCTGCTTCATACACCGATTCTGTATGAGAATCAAATAGCATCCATTCCACTAAATCAAACTGCCCCGGATTCTCCTGCAGAAATCTGGCAACTGTACGTACCGCAATCTTTGCTGCATTTACAATTGCCTGCACATCTGTTACTTTTGTAATATCACCTTTTACTGTCCTTATCATATCCTAATCACTCTCTATTCCCAAATTTATCCCATAGTGTGCGCACTTCAATAAGGTTTCCGGACGGATCATAAAATCTTACAAGCTTCTGTCCTCCGTCGAGTTCTGTCAGTGCTGTAGCATATCTGACCTCATACCTTCCCGACTCCAGCTTTTTAACTACACCTTCGATATCATTATCTTCAAAATACAGTTCCGTCATATTGTTATATGGAATAGTCTGTATCTGCATGCTTTCCTTCCATATTCCGGCATCCTGTAATACCAGGCCCTCCGACATTATTACATTACCTTCCTATCTCGAAATCACATTAAGGCCAAACAGTTCGTTATAGAAGTGGATTGACTCTTCGATATTGTCCACTACTATTAATATGTTCTTTAGCTTCATATGACCACCCCATTACAATGGTCCACCTCTGCTTGTGTCAAGTAAAGACCAAAAAAATTTATTTTCAAGAACTATCAAAAAACGATAGTTCTTGAAAGCTTTCTTGTATAAAGTATATCATTTAACCTGTAAAAAATCATCCACATTCCACTCAAATTGAATGTTGCCGTCATCATACATTGTGATACGCTTTACATCCTGACGAATAAGATCCAAGTCAAATGTCTCCATTTTGGACAACAACTCTGCAGGTTCTTCATCAATAACGAGCTTTTGTTTATCACTTTCAGACCTCTTATAACCATATGGAGCCTGCGGTCCTATAAACTTACCAGCCTTTGCTAATGTCGTTCTTGCACTTCGTACCTTTTTTGATGCGTCTCTGCTATACATCATATTTATAACATTTTTTACCGCAACCTCCATTCCTCCTGTTGCTCCTGTAAAATTATTACTGTCATAATTATCATTTACTCATATATACCTTACTTTTAGCACCGGAGATACAAACTCCAGATATCTTCCAACTTCCAGATAATCTCTACCCAGACGGCTATAATCTTTTGTAATAATAACTTGTATATTGCCTTCTTTGACCTGTGTCATCATTTCTTCAAATGCTTCTCTGTCAAACCTTGTTCCGCTTATACCATCATCAATATATTCTCTAACAGTATAAGTTGAAAGAACTGCGTCAGATTTGATATATTCCATAATAAGATTTCTCTGGTTGGTAATACTATTACTCTCATCTTTTGGGTGACTGCTTTTGTTCCCAGCACTAGCACCGAAAATGCCATATAAGTATACTCCAATCATGAAACCAACTTACCTTTGGCAGGTTTGACTTATTAAAGAGTGAACTTCATGGATTCAGGTTTAATATAAAAAATCCCCGAAAGATAATTTTCTTCATTTGATTTTTTTTTTGAGTCTTACATTTTAGATACAAATTCATATCTTTTAATTCATATTGATAAATTATTTTATCTGATAAAATATAGATAACATTCTCATTAATCGTCATTTGCTCTACATCATGTCCAAGTTCTATATTATTTAACTCTTTGGTTTCTAAGTTATATATAGATATACTTCCACCTTCTCTTTTTTACCAAGTCAAAGTGAGAAACGATAAGTATGTTATCCCATACGGCCAAATCTAGTGGATAATATTGATCAAATGAAATTGTTTCTATCGTCTTGTCATTTATCGAATATATGCAAACGGTATTACATGGATGATCACCAGAATCTACTGAGTTTGAAAACAATATGTTGTTGTCGAAAAGAATTGCTTTATAATGAGTACCTCCATAATTTGTAATATCAATTTTCTCATCAAAACTCAGTTCTTCAGCATCATAAATGTAAATGTAAGAATTCATCTCTTTTCCGTATTTTGTAGTAGCAAATGCAAATAACATATCTTTACTACACAATAGCTTGCTTACATAAACACCTTCAATTTTCTCACTTACGACTTGATTATTTTCTTTACTACATTTATTAATGTACGAATCACCGTTTAACGTATTGCAAGTATAAATATTTTTATCATTAACACAAATACTATTCATTGCCAACTGATTGATTTCATAGATTTTTGATTCCCACTTTTCAACTCAATTTTCAGAACCTTTTTTCATCCTTAACATTAGTTTTTCCTTGAGGAATCAAATATAGTTCATCTTCATAAATTACTGGATTATAAAAAATACTTCCTAATGAAGCGTATTCCAATGGAAGCGTAGCTGTTTTTTCTAAATTTTGATTATAAAAGTAAATTCTACTTTTTTTACTATTACCACTTGTTTCAATAACTCCAACAGATGAAGTTGTTAGATCTATATTCGCACTCTCTCTATGCGTACATCCAGTAAATCCTAGAAACACTATTGCACAAATTGTAAAAATTTTTTTTCATACACATACCTCATCTAAAATATCGGTAGTGTCAAAAACTACCCATTTTATTGTTCTAAAATTCTTTTAAAACCTTGATTTATTGAAGGTTTGCAAATAAAAAAGCATTGACCTCCCAAAAGAAGTATAATGAGTTCACCACAAACACCATTATCAACAAGGAGACAATGCTCATGGACATTATACTTTATTTACTTCTATTTATTCAATACCAACATAAACAAATCTGCTGGCTTTTTAATTTTATCTGCAGATATATTCCCCTTAAGCAGTGGGTCTTTCGATGACTCCCATTCTCCCAAATATCAAAAATTCAAGATTGATAAGCTCCCAAAAATAATCTATTACGAAAAATGGGATTACAAAGACTACATTCCTTACCTCGAATGGAAGTATGGCAAGAAAATCAAACCTGTCAGCCGCCGTTCTGAATGTGATATTGATGACAACTGTACCTGTCCACGTTGCAATGCTCCAAAGCCTTATCTCTACAAGAATAATGGTTCAAAAGGACAGATTCTGTGCAAAGTATGCTCCACCGCATTCTCTCCGGAAGAAAACCGTTTTTCAAAGTCCTACTCCCTCAAATGCCCGCACTGCAATCACTCGCTGGCTCATAAGAAAGACCGCAAACACTTTGTTGTCCACAAATGCGTAAATCCAAAATGTCCTTACTACCTCCACAATCTAAACAAGGTTGATAAAAAAGACCTTAAGGAGGACTATGGCAAGAACAAATATAAACTCCATTACATCTACCGGGAATTCCAGATAGATTTCTTTCGCATGGATTTAAACACTCTTCCCAAGAATGCTTCTTCCCTAAAATTCAGTAAACATGACCAGCATGTCATGTCTCTTTGTCTTACCTACAAAGTGAATCTTGGGTTATCGCTTCGTAAAACCGCTCAGGCATTGAAGGACATACACGGCATCAGCATCTCACACCAGCAAGTTGCCAACTATTGTAAAACCGCCTCTGCCTGCATAAAACCTTTCGTAGACAACTACGATTACAAAACTGGCAATGTATTTACTGCCGATGAAACATACATCAAAATCCGTGGTATCAAAACCTATATCTGGTTTATCATGGATGCTGCCAAACGCTCTGTTATCGGCTATCAGGTATCTGATAATCGTGGTGTTGGTCCTTGCATTCTGGCAATGCGGATGGCCTTCCGGCATCTAAAAGAACTGCCTAAGAACTTTAAGTTCATTGCAGATGGCTACAGTGCATATCCCCTTGCCGCCCAGCAGTTCTTCCATGAATTCGGTGATAAGTTTAAGTTTGAAATCACACAAGTAATCGGACTCACCAATGACGATGAGGTTTCTAAAGAATTCAGACCTTACAAGCAGATGATTGAACGCTTAAACCGTACATACAAAGCTTCCTATCGTAAAACCAACGGCTTTGATAACATCGATGGAGCCAACTATGATCTCGCCCTCTGGGTTGCTTATTACAACTTCCTAAGACCACATAAACACAACAACTATAAAGTCTTAAATGAAGTCGAAATGCTGTCTCAGGCTGACACGATGCTGGGCAAATGGCAGCTTCTCATCTTCCTTGGTCAACAGACGATTCTGAACCTGCAACACGGCGAAGCCGCTAACTGTTCTTAGATTCAGAGCCAGAGGTAATTATCCCAGCCACCGCAAAGCGGCGTGCCCTTGATGGCACGAAAAAGAACTGCTACACTGCTGTAATCGACGGAAAAAATCTAACTGTTCTTGAGTTCTTCGCCGTCGGTGATTAACCTACAGCAGTTCTTTTTTACCGTCAAGAGTGGCGGTGGGCTACCACAACCCAAAAGATCTACAGTTTTCAAGGTTCATCTGAGCCTTTTTCTTTTGCTCAGTTTTTTCATAGGTCATTTGACACTATCAAAATATCAGCCTGGAAAATTTGAGAAACATTAATTTATACACAAATTTTCCAGGCCGAGGTGTATTACTTAACGAGACTACTTCTTTAATTTTTTTAAATAAATCTTCTGGCATTTGTACAAAACTTTCCCCTATATATGATGATAATGTTTCAGTATCAACCCAAACCTCTGTATCTGTACCAATAAACTTAACACACATATCACAATCTTCCTTTGTAATATGAGTATTTGATGGCTCCCAGTTTTGACGGCACAAACGAATTATTTGTTCAATTTCATCTGGATTGGATACAATATATTCATTATCATTAAATATAATCTCTATTCTTGTTGCTTTATCAAACATACCATATCCTTCTCCACCTTTTACCTTTATTTTGCTACTATTTTCATTCATATTCACTATTAAAAAAAAAGTATAATTATCGTGGATATAAACACTAACATTGTAATATACGACTTGCGTTTTACAACAGATTTATTACCCAATATCAACACCCCCATCTGTATAACTCGAATTAATATTTATTCCAACATTTCCCCATCCATCATTTACTGTATAGGTTCCAGAATTATGAGATGTAAAATTATAACCCGTTACAACAACCCAATGTTCTCCATATCGTGGATGAGATGTCAATCCTAATATGCATGGATAATTTTTACCAATAATTGTTCTAATTCTATCTCCCCAACTATATGTATTTGCAGTTACTGTAGTTGGTTTATAGTATTGCTTAATATACAACGATAATCCTCTTTTTAACTCAATGTAATTAGTACTTGTTCCCATTCTTGCAAATATTATTAAGAAACTTATAAATTTATGCTTTTTAAACATAATGATTCATCCTTCACCACAAAAGTCAATTTTTTCTGATGTAGCACACTTACAATAAGATAATTATATTATCTTTGTCATAAACCATCGGAAACACCTCATTTCCTTATTTCCTTGCGTTTTTTTAATGTTTATTCATAGAATATAGTCAATCCAACAAATTAGTTTAAAGTGGTTATTATCTTTCTATTTCAAATTTTTCTTATTATACTTATAATAATACAGTATATTTAATGATTTACAAACACAAATTAAGTTTAGTATAAAGTTTTTATATATATTTCAACTGTCAAATATACTTTTAATAATAATTAACTCACTTTATATACACCACTTACAACTTTTTCTGTTCCTACGGCAGAAACATTATTTTTACTAGTACTTTAAATACTCGCATTGGAGTCAGCTCATTCAATCAGATTCCTGTACCAGCATTTTCTTGCCGTGATAACAGAAAAATCCCTGAATACTTTTTATCATGCCTGCTCTTATGCCAAAGCTGATTATTCAAGATTTATGAATGTAACTGCCAAAATGGCACTGCACCTTATTCCGGAACAGCTTAAATCACAGCCGGTGTTTCTTTGCATTGATGATACAATAATCTCCAAATTTGGTACAAAATTTGAAAATGTATCAAAGCTGTTTGATCATGCAACGCATAATGGCTGTAATTATCTTAATGGACACTGTTTTGTAAGTCTGATGTTATGTGTGCCCGTGTGGAATCGTGATAAAATATCATATCTTGCGGTGCCGTTAGGATACCGCATGTGGCAGAAAAAAGAATCAAAGCTTGAGCTTGCTGCATCCATGGTACGTCATGTCATGCCTGAATTTTCATCACAAAAAAATGTTATCATACTTTGTGACAGCTGGTATACAAAGCAGAATCTTGTATCCATTGTCAAAGAGTATCCAAACCTTGATCTCATTGAAAATGCCAGAGCAGATTCTATCATTTATGATCATTTATGATCCTTATAGTACTTTATACTGTCCAATAATCATCCCTTGTATATCGAATTAATGTTTAGTATTGCAACATATCCGCATTAAAAAAGGACGCAGGATCTCTCCCACGTCCTCGCATTTATCTGGCTTTATCGTCTCTTACCTTCGGTGCTTCCTTATGTGCCGCTTCCTGCTTCACCTCATCCGCACCTCTTGCCTCAAATGCATCTGCATTATACTGATACTCCTGCGATTCAGCGACCATCGGTGAATATACAACCTCTGCTTCTACTCGCTCAGCTTCTGCCCTCTCCGGCTCTGTCTGTTTCTGCGCTTTCGCATTCTCCATATGCTTTTCCTTATCAAGCTGCACATCCATCGCCAGATTATCCAGCTTATCTATGGATGCGTCCAAATGAATCTCCATTAATACAAGCATCTTTTTCACTGCTTTCATAGGGGCAAGCACCGCCTTTGTAATGGGATGTTTCTGCTCTTTCTGTGAATAATCCACCTCTGGCTTGTCTGCAAAAGTACGAAATGCATTGGTTACTGTCTGCCCCGCTTCTCGAAATCCTTTTGCAAGAAGTGCTGTCTTTGCTATATCCTTGTCCGTGGTCTTGATTGCACCTCTTACATTCTCTCTGATATCAAGAAGTTTTCTTAATTCCTAAGAACTCAGACACCCTGTATAATGCAGATCTTCCCTTTTCTTTTGCCTTATCGACTATGCTCTTAACACCTGTGACAAATACCTGAGAGATTGTTTTCATCATTGACCAGCCATGATCAATACCGATTACTTCTAACTTGTTATTCATTTTCTTCTTCCTCCATAATCTGCATATTCTTTTCATACATCTACCCATACCTTTCGGTCTGTTCGCCTTTTCTCTCTTCTTTGCTGCTGAAATGTTTATAAGCAAGTTCATCATATATGCGATCACCCTCTGCTTTAGCTTTCATAAGGCATGCCAAACAGATTGTTACAATAATTACTGCTACTACTATAAATACTTTCATATCCAGCCACCTCTCTTTTTGTGAGATGACTTACATTCGGACCAAATCAGCTTCCTTTCTGCCATTTCCTGCTCCTTTCCAATAAAAAAGGCAGGACAAACAGCCGGATACACTTTTCAGTGCAAAGCTAATTTAGTCCTACCTAAAATTATTACTATTCAATTTTCACCTCTCTTGGGTACACAAATTACATTCAGAATTTATATTCTGAAGCAACTATGTATTCTCATAAATTTCGGATTTTAAATAACAGCGCTGCCTTATCTACCGATTAAATGGTATAAAAAATAGGGACTAAATCAGCGTGAACCCCTTGTTTTCAAGGTTTTCTTCTAACTTGTCCCTATTATATCGCATTCATCATGCTGAATTATCTGTGCTGTCCAGCCTGTGTATTTGCCATGTTTCTTTTTGAAATTCTGGTCTAGATAATCCACTTCAATCTCTTTATATCTTGTGCATGGTCTCACACCCTCCAGCGAAAGACAGCCTTCCTCCGTCTGAAAAGCTCCTGATTTTCCGGTAATCACCGGATTAATCATGGCAAACTGGAATGGTCCGGCCGCAACCACTATGATATTCTTTTTCACACCAATCATGTTAGCTGCCATTCCAACACAATGGTCAAGATTTGCTTTCAATGTGTCAAGTAAATCCGTAACCACCTGTTTATCATCTTCTGTAGCATCCACTGATTTCTGTGCAAGAAACAGTGGATCACGCATTATCTTCTTTACCATTATTTACTCCCTTCTGTCCAGGTATATTTCCACCATATATGTCTCAATAAGTACATTAATTAATAAAATTTCATTTTTCATATTTAGCCTTTCATCTATCTGTATCCTGATACTTATGATACCATATAAACAGCTTTCTTTGGCAGATATTTTTTTAGATTGCCATGAAAAATTTGAAAATGACAAACCTGCTTTTCTTTCCAATAAGCTTTCCTAAAATAGGAAATTTTTACTATCCTAATACTGTTTAATAGCATCTTAATATACATTACACAAAAAAAGATACAGGCGAACCTATATCTTTTTCGTGTAATAATATGATTAAAGGGGCAAAAGGTATCATCGATGCATGCTTGCAGGCAAGTGAACCTGATACGAATTCCTCTTGTAAATATATTTCTTATTCTTCAATTACAAAGTTGCTTACATTCCTGCGAAGTTCTCCCGCAGAAGCTTCCGCTGTCTTTGCGCCTTTCATGACTTCTGCCGATCCGTTTGCAATGGAAACGGTCTTCTGTGCAATGTTCGTTGTGCCGGCAGCACTGTCATTCGATGCAGAGGTAATTCCTTCAATCGCCTCTGTAATATTGGAAATAGATGCTACCAGTTCTTCGGAAGTTGCACTGAAATCCGACACCAGATCGTTGATTTTAGAGGCATCCATGTTATAATCATCTGCCATCTTCTCAAATTCGCCAAAACTCTTCACAATATCTGTATCTACAAAATCCAACAGATGATTAGAGTCATTTGCAAGATTTGCTACTGCATTATCCACATTTTCCGTCACGGCCTGAATATTTGCCACGGCATCTTTAGACTGCTCTGCCAATACCCGGATTTCCTCTGCAACAACTGCAAATCCCTTTCCGGCCTCGCCAGCACGTGCTGCCTCAATGGATGCATTCAGTGCAAGCAGATTAGTCTGTCCGGTAATCGCAAGGATAGAATCAGCAAGCACGCCGATCTGTTCCACAACCTTTGCCTCTTCAAGTGCCTGCTCCAGCCTTCCCCTGATTTCTCCGAGCATCGTCTGAACTTTCTGTCGATTCTCCACCGTTGCTTCCTTCGTCTGTGCTGCCCTCTTATGAATTTCTTCTGCTTCCGTAGCCCCATCCTGTGCACGTATGGCAATCTCTTTTGCCGCTCCGTCAATCTGCTGGGTCATGCTGTTGATCTGCTCTGCCGATGCCGCCGTCTCCTCGGTACTTGCAGCAAGCTGCTCGGTCGTTGCAGACACATCCTCAATTTCCCCATTCAGATTTGATATATTGGTATCCATCGCTTCCACAACTGTATCAATATTTGCTGCCTCTATCTTTACCTGGGAAAGCAATCCGCATATTGATTCCCTCATTGTCTCAAGTGTTCCTGCCAGCTGTCCGAAATCATCCTTCCGCTTCATCATATTCGTCTGCATCTTTTGGGCAAAATTTCCGCCTGCAATCACTTCAATCTCTGCGACAACTTTCTTTAATGACTTTGTAATATCCTGTGCGATCATGAAAACAAGTACTGCAACAACCGCAAGCATTGCAACACATACCGCGATCAGGGCGATTGCCTTTTGCATTGCATAGTTGGAAAATACCTTGTTCTGCTTTGCAATGGCAGTATCAATATAATCCGTATAATTTCCTGTACCGACCACCCAGTCAAACGGTTCAAAATACTCACTGTAGGAACGCTTCGGTGAAGGTTTTGTCTCTCCTGCTTTCGGGAATACAAAATCTGTGTATCCTCCACCGTCTTCCACTGCTACACGTATGATTTCTTTCACCATCTGGTATCCTTTTGCATCCTTGGTTTCCATACGGTTTGTTCCCTCGGTATCACTGCCAAGCAGAACTACATTTGTTCCATCTGACTGATCAATCCAAAAGTAACCGGCCTCTCCGTAACGCATCTGCCGGACTTCATCTGCTGCAATTTTTTTTGCTTCATCCAGCGTATAAGTTCCCGCTTTATATGCGTCATTGATCTCCGACAACAGGGAAATAACCACCTCCACCTGCTCTTTGATCGAATCATCATAACTCTGGCGGGACGATGCTTCCATCGTTTCCAGTGCTTTGTCTTTCACATCTTCCATGTCTTTGACGGAAACAGTACCCCCGAGAGCCACAAGTAAAATGACCAGAACCAGTATCAGATTTAGCTTGGTTCTTACCTTCATATTCTTCATAACTTTATTCTCCCTTCCTTGGAACTGATCACTTTTGTATATTTTACCCAAAAATACAAAGCATGTTATAAAATCAGTATACACTTTTACTATATTTTCGTCAATAGCGATCCACCTTTTATACGTTTTATCTCTCTCAAATCCATAAACTTTGCTGAGAGAATATGACTTTGCAAATAAAATATAAAAATAAGCGATATTAATCTTCCTACGAAAAAAATCACTCTGATTTTTCCATCTCCCTTGCATGCTGCCTTGAGCAATATTTGCAGTAATATTTGTAAATCAGCTCATATCTGCTAACATTGCCTATAAAACAAACTCTTAAATATTAAAATTCTTCATTCTGGTATTCGCAAGTCCTCTTGCCAAAATCGTCTGCATCTTTTCCGCAAGAAGAGTTTCAAGATTATACGACAAAACTTCACTATTCCCGCCGGACATGTTTTTTACTTTGTCTTTAAGTTGTTTCGCTGTATGAATCATACCATTACCTCCACATACATCATCACTTCATCCCTTACTCCAAGTTTAACCGCATACTCAATCAATCTTGAAAGATTCTTTTCCTTCGAGGACATATATTCCTTGATTGCTGTCTGATATAACTGAATTTCATATTTCTTTCGATCTTTAATCAAATCACAAATACATCTTTCCTTGTCATATACTTTAACCAAATTACCGCTGCTTGACGGGATTTCACAGGTCCCCATATCAAGAATCTCTGGGTTTGCATAATGAACTTCTTTGTTTTTCTTTTTTGATATGTGTAGCATTATATCCGGTAGGAACAGTGAAACAAATATGACTGTATTCTCTGTCGATAAGACCATGCAAATAAAGGGCGGTCTCGCCCGAATAAATAATATTCTTATTTCGTTGCTGAAGTACAAACAACTCATCTGGCCACACATTATCTAAGATATAAATGCCATGTGCCACTTTTTCCATATCATGCTCTCTGACGTATTTTGGGTAGTGTCAAAAACTACCCATTTTATTGTTCTAAAATTCTTTTAAAACCTTGATTTATTGAAGGTTTGCAAATAAAAAGAGCATTGACCTCCCAAAAGAAGTATAATGAGTTCACCACAAACACCATTATCAACAAGGAGACAATGCTCATGGACATTATACTTTATTTACTTCTATTTATTCAATACCAACATAAACAAATCTGCTGGCTTATTCACTTTATTTGCAGATATATCCCACTTAAACAGTGGGTCTTTCGATGATTCCCATTCTCCCAAATATCAAAAATTCAAGATTGATAAGCTCCCAAAAATAATCTATTACGAAAAATGGGATTACAAAGACTACATTCCTTACCTCGAATGGAAGTATGGCAAGAAAATCAAACCTGTCAGCCGCCGTTCTGAATGTGATATTGATGACAACTGTGCCTGTCCACGTTGCAATGCTCCAAAGCCTTATCTCTACAAGAATAATGGTTCAAAAGGACAGATTCTGTGCAAAGTATGCTCCACCGCATTCTCTCCGGAAGAAAACCGTTTTTCAAAGTCCTACTCCCTCAAATGCCCGCACTGCAATCACTCGCTGGCTCATAAGAAAGACCGCAAACACTTTGTTGTCCACAAATGCGTAAATCCAAAATGTCCTTACTACCTCCACAATCTAAACAAGGTTGATAAAAAAGACCTTAAGGAGGACTATGGCAAGAACAAATATAAACTCCATTACATCTACCGGGAATTCCAGATAGATTTCTTTCGCATGGATTTAAACACTCTTCCCAAGAATGCTTCTTCCCTAAAATTCAGTAAACATGACCAGCATGTCATGTCTCTTTGTCTTACCTACAAAGTGAATCTTGGGTTATCGCTTCGTAAAACCGCTCAGGCATTGAAGGACATACACGGCAGCAGCATCTCACACCAGCAAGTTGCCAACTATTGTAAAACCGCCTCTGCCTGCATAAAACCTTTCGTAGACAACTACGATTACAAAACTGGCAATGTATTTACTGCTGATGAAACATACATCAAAATCCGTGGTATCAAAACCTATATCTGGTTTATCATGGATTCTGCCAAACGCTCTGTTATCGGCTATCAGGTATCTGATAATCGTGGTGTTGGTCCTTGCATTCTGGCAATGCGGATGGCCTTCCGGCATCTAAAAGAACTGCCTAAGAACTTTAAGTTCATTGCAGATGGCTACAGTGCATATCCCCTTGCCGCCCAGCAGTTCTTCCATGAATTCGGTGATAAGTTTAAGTTTGAAATCACACAAGTAATCGGACTCACCAATGACGATGAGGTTTCTAAAGAATTCAGACCTTACAAGCAGATGATTGAACGCTTAAACCGTACATACAAAGCTTCCTATCGTAAAACCAACGGCTTTGATAACATCGATGGAGCCAACTATGATCTCGCCCTCTGGGTTGCTTATTACAACTTCCTAAGACCACACAAACACAACAACTATAAAGTCTTAAATGAAGTCGAAATGCTGTCTCAGGCTGACACGATGCTGGGCAAATGGCAGCTTCTCATCTTCCTTGGTCAACAGACGATTCTGAACCTGCAACACGGCGAAGCCGCTAACTGTTCTTAGATTCAGAGCCAGAGGTAATTATCCCAGCCACCGCAAAGCGGCGTGCCCTTGATGGCACGAAAAAGAACTGCTACACTGCTGTAATCGACGGAAAAACTCTAACTGTTCTTGAGTTCTTCGCCGTCGGTGATTAACCTACAGCAGTTCTTTTTCGTACCGTCAAGAGTGGCGGTGGGCTACCACAACCCAAAAGATCTACAGTTTTCAAGGTTCATCTGAGCCTTTTTCTTTTGCTCAGTTTTTTCATAGGTCATTTGACACTATCGTATTTTGAGACAGATGGCTTTGATACACCTGATTCAACGGCCTTCGATGTAATCAAATACCCATTGTCTTTTTCAATTAGCGATTCCAAAATATCTGATGTTGACATAGTTGGCCTCCTTATCCTTGATATTTACTTTTGTGCTTAAATTTTATTATATTTAAGTGTAAAAGTAAATATAATCCTTATATGCTTGCAGGAGTAAAAGATAACATAACTTCAAATACCTCGTTTAATATTCCTTCTCTATCTCTCCATCTATTCCATACATTTTCTTGAATGCATCAAGGTCTGCCTGATTCTTAATCAGCATAACTTCTTCTATCTTACCTGTATGAATGTTCTTAAAGCCTGCAACCTGCTCACCATTACATATGCTCGCTTTGATTACCGGTTTCTTATTTTCTTTATCATATACCTTTGTAACTGTCTTTTTCTTAAATAGTCTCACTCTGACCACCTTCTTTTGAATTTGCCATCATTATCATCCCAGCTGTAGCCCTCGCCACAGCCACATCTTCCCTATTTTCCATCATGTGGAAAGCTTTCATCTCCACCGTATCCATCCTGCTAATCCACCTATTATAGCAAATACTCCAATAGCTACCAGAAACAAAATTACGTTTTCTACGATAGAATTCTTGTTATTTCTCATAATCACACACTCCCTTATTAGTTGCAAATGATATCAGCTCTTTGATTGTCTTTAGTATATGATTTTACGAGTCCCAAAGTCTGCCCTCGTAATTCGAATCTTTGTTCCAAAATCATCAATAAAAACTTTAATCAAAAATCAAAATCATCACTTTCATCTTCCATGTATGATTTTTCCGCAGCTTCGTACACCGATTCAGTATGAGTATCAAACAGCACCCATTCCACCAAATCGAAGCTGTTCAGATTATCCTGCAAGAACCTGTTTACTGTATGTACTGCAATATTTGCTGCCAACTCAACCGGAAAACCATATGCTCCCGTTGATATGGAAGGAAATGCAATAGACCTTATTCCATTATCCATTGCCAGCTTCATGGAATTAAAATAGCAGTTAGCAAGAAGCTCCTCTTCTCTATTACTTCCTCCATTCCATATCGGTCCTACAGTATGAATAACATAATCACATGGTAAATTATAGGCTTTTGTTATCTTTGCTTCTCCTGTTTCACATCCATGAAGTGTCCTGCACTCCACCAGAAGTTCCGGTCCTGCTGCTCTGTGAATAGCACCATCTACACCGCCTCCACCAAGAAGTGAGTTATTTGCTGCATTTACAATTGCCTGCACATCTCTAATTTTTGTAATATCGCCTTTTACTGTCCTTATCATATCCTAATCACTCTCTATTCCCAAATTTATCCCATGGTGTACGAATCTCTATCAGATTGCCGGACGGATCATAAAATCTTACAAGTTTCTGTCCTCCGTCAAGTTCTGTCAGTGCTGTAGCATATCTGACCTCATACTTCTCCGACTCCAGCTTTTTAACTACACCTTCGATATCATTATCTTCATTACACCGCTCAAACTCAATATACTTAGCATCTGTCTCATCAACTATATTCTCTGCCTTATTATTTATATGGTCATTTTTTCATGAATAATGTAAACAATAAAATATTTATCTACTCCATATCCATTCTGCGTCTTAAAACTCTATATGCTTTGATTGCGTGAAATATAATTACAATATCTACAACAGTATATACAAAACACCATCCAAAACTCATTACTGCAAATATACTAAATATCAGATCAACAATTCCAAATACAGTTATAAACAGCAACCGTTCCAGACTTATTTTGTTTATAAGAACAATAACTGCCAATGAAATTACTACATGAACAAGTCCTGAAACTACTCCCATTGCTTTATCTATCGTGCCATCAAGTTTCCCAAATAAAATAACAGATATTAATATAGCAATAATCATTAGACCAATACTTATATTGCGAATATCTTTACCATAAGAGAGAATAATCTCCTCTCTTTTTTTCCTCTGATACAGAATTTCATTCTTTCTTGCTTCTTTTTCTTCTTCACGGATTCTTTTTTGTTGTTCCTCCTGCTGAGCTTTTAATCTTCCTTGTTCCTGTTGATATCCAAATTCAAAGCCACCAGTAATTTTTTGTTCAACAACTTCTCTATCTATCAACATTTTATTTCCACAGTAATTACATATTATTGCTTCGAGCTCAGTATTAACTTCCATTTGAGCTCCACATTTTGGACATGTCAAAGTAATTAATTTCATTATTTCCTCTTTTTCTCTCTGTAATGTCAATTATTATATCACAAATTTAAAGTTATCTCTCTGTTATAGAGTGTTCCAATTAGTTGGGAAAAATGGTACTCTTTTATATACTTCTTCAATTTGTACATTCGAATCAGACATTTAATTTTTCCCTCTATACAAAACAATAAGCACCGTTCGAACTCTAACGTTCCTATTTTTTTCTTACTCTTCTATTAAATTTACACGTAGGATAGTCCTCGCATCCCATAAATTTGCCAAAAGGACCTTGTATTAATCGCAAACGTCCACCACATTCAGGACATATATCAGGATCATATCTTTGCTTTTGTCTTGCTTTTTCCTCTGAGACATTTACTTCTGTATTTATATTCGGATTTCTTGAGCATTCATAGCACTTCCCTTTATTTAATTTTCCGAAACCACCATATGAAGCAAATGCACTTGCCGGAGCAAATTTTCCACAGAACTCGCACAGTACCCATCTGCGTCCTCCTTCATCAGTTAAAACCCTATCTTCCGGACAATCACCACTATTTATGACTTTTAGGAATTCCTGTCTCTTCTGTCTTTTTTCAACCTCAACTCTTTCTTGTTCCATTCGGGCTTGTTCTTTTTTCTCAGCAGCAATTTTTTCCTGCTCTATTCTTTCTTTTTTTCTCTACGCTCAAGTTCTGCCTTTCTATCTTTTTCAGCTTTTATTCTAGCCTGTTTTCTTCGTTCCTCGTCAGCTCTCCAGGCTTCTTCAGCATGTATCTTATCCAACTCACGCTGATAAATAATTGCCTGCTTATGCTTATTAAACTCCAGTTGTTTTTCCTTTAACATATCAGACAGCGAATGCTTATGATACATTACCTGTGATGAATCAGATATGTCAAATTCACTTAATTTATCTCTTGCTATATTGACTTTTTCCCATACTCCATCAGCATTTTTTTCATAATATACAACTGTCAACTCAGCCTTTGAATAATCAGCTCCATCTACATTTAAAAGCAGGCAATAGCCCTGTCTCTTCTGAATTTTCATTAACCCTTCCGGGTACTGTCCATTTGTTTCGGATTTATCCCCTGACGCAACATAAATAATTGAATTACCATTGCTATGCTGTTCAAGAATAGTAAATTTATCATCAGATAAATTACGGTATTCATTGCAAAAAGATAAAGCTACCTTCTTTTTCGCTGACAGAAATGTAAATTCATATTTTCTTTCAGACTCAGATACAGTTCTTATAGGAACCCTGCTTTCAATATCATCTGTATGCAGTTTATCCTCCAGCCAACATTTTAGAGCAATCTTTGAATCAATTGAATTAATTCCTTCAACGGGCATCTGACATATACCATCAAAGCCCTCTTTTATTCTAAAATGCTGTTCTCTTAAATTTCGTTCACCTGCCACCAGTACAAGATTTGCTCCACAGCCACAAGGACAGAACAACTCATTATTACGGCTTTTTGCTCGAAGCTGTTCAAGTTTGTCCGGAATATTAATTTGTTTACCATCTATGACGGTATAAATTGATTCAATTCCTATAAATTTTCCATCACATAATGCCACTATTCTTTGAGCCATATGATTTCATCCCCCTAACTGCTTCATAAGTTTACATTATAATTCTCCCTCTTCCTGTGACTGCCTATATCTCCTCTGATAATAGTCCATAGCCCTATAATCAATCACATCCTTCATCTGACAAACCATTACCGGATTATCAATTAGCGGTCTCAGCTCTTCTCTAAGCCCGATTGCCACACCATCTTTTTTTCACAAAAAATCCCTTTCCCGACTCCAAAAGGAAATGTACCGGCATCGGTAGAATCTTCTTTAAATGTTCCTTATCCGATATGGAATTGTATTTTTGAATAGTCATATTTTTATCGAGATCTTTCCAGTTAGTTCCGGTTGAAAAGAACTCCTTCCAGCTTGAAAGCAGCTGCTCTTCCGACACCTCCATCAGGATATTTCCATGATTATAAAAAGCCATAAGCACCGGCATTTTATACACCTTTGACATAGATATTTTTTCCGTCCATTCTCTCCGGAGTCGCGGTGAGTCCCAGGAGAAATTTTGGCTTAAAATAATCAACAATTCTCTGATACTGTTCATTAACAGCATGGTGAAATTCATCAATCACAACATATGTAAAATAATCCGGTGCAAAGTAATTTTCATTCAGATATTCCACTCTGCCAAAAGTCGCAACTGACGCAAAAATCACCGACTTTTCAGTGCATTTACTATCTCCGTTAAAGAATCCGTAATCATCTGAATCACGTACATTTTTAAAAGATTCTGCCGCCTGCTTTAATATTTCCTCGCGGTGTGCAACAAACAAAACTCTCTCATAATTTTTTGAATCAAACGCCGCAAGATATGTTTTTCCGACACCGGTTGCAGCCTGAACCAGGGCTCTCCTTGCGCCCTCTTCTCTCGTATTTTCCAGCGCACACAAAGCCTCTATCTGCGCGCCTCTCGGCTCAAATAGCGGTATCTGATTTGATGTCTCTTTATCATCCTGCAAATCGTATCTGTCCAAGTCCTTTGATACTGCCGGACGGTGCCAATTCTTTGAATATTTTTTCAGTTCTTCATCGTCTATTACTATGGAATGATTTTCGAATAAGTCTACAAAAGTATTGTAAAACTTCTCATAATTAATCGGATCTGTTTTATTGCTGAATCTGTAATTCCACTCGATACCGGATGTCAGTGCACTTCTTGAAATATTAGAGGAACCAATGTATAGCTCACTGTAATCCTTGTAATGAAACATATATGATTTCGGATGAAATGAACGGTTTTTCTCATTATAAAAACGCAAATCGACCTGGTCACCAAGCTTATGCTTTATGAGATACAGTGCTGATGGCTGCGTAATGCCAAGATAGTTTCCTGTCAGAATCCTGATTTTTGCACCACGTTTTAGTGCATCATCAAGCTCACCGAGCAGCATTTTCACGCCTGATTCCATCAGGAACGAAACAATAATATCCACACTGTCAGCCTTTTTTATACTGTCTGCAAGCTGATAGTACAGATACATTCTCTTATCCGCGCCTCCGGTCATTGCATCTGTCGAATATTTTATTTCATATACATCATCTAATTCTTCTGCAGTATTACGTTCAGCCATTTTTCTTCTCCCCGCCCCGGTCTTACATCGCCTGTAATCCACTCTTCCTTTAGTTGCAGATTATCTATTTCATCAACAAACTCTTCAAATGTCTTTTCCGTGAAATCTGTGAAATAGCGGCCATTTCTCTCGCCTTCAAAATCACCATACTTAAAGGATGTGTAGATTATGCCGTCTTCCTTTAACGCTTTAAACATTTTCATAAACACGGCTTTAAGTTCATTCTTAGGAAGATGAAGTATTGACGAGCAGGCCCATATGCCTTCATATTTTTTGTTCTCATCAAGCTCTTCAAATAGCAGCCTTCTGACTTGTATTCCTGTGTAATTACTTGCAATATGACACATTTCCTCTGAACCGTCTGTGGCATCTACATAAAAACCCTGTTCCAAAAAATATTTTGTATCTCTTCCTGAACCACAGCCAAAATCCAATATATATCCGCGCTCCGGCAACAGCGTGCGTGCTAAAGCGATTTTGTGTCTCATAAAAATCCACATTTATTGTTGTTTTTGCAAAATTATCTGCATTTTTGTTGTAATATTCCAAGGTTTTGTTTTTGTTCATCATGAGTTTATTATACCATTAAGCATTGAAAAAAACTATATTTTAAAACCTAACTGATCTTCATCATTTACTTTATCTCTCCTCTATCATCACCGTCTTGTCCTTACCATCTCTGATTACTTTGCAAATGACTCCGCCGTCTGTCACAAACACAATCTTTCCTTTTGCCTTACCACCGATTTTGTCATACAGTCTGCCTGCACTCATTGACTCACCCTTCACGGTGTATGGGCTGTTGGCTACGTAGCCCACCTTGCCAAATCCTTTTATCTTTACCTGTATTGCTTCGTTGTCATACTCATTGTCCGGCTCCTTGACAAGCTTGACCTTCATGCCTTTTTCCATGAAGTCACTTCCGTAATAATGGTTGCATCCTGCTATTGTAAAATACATTTCTTTCATTGTCGTGTCCTCCTGCTATTATACCGGTCCGTCGATTTTACATTCATCATAATATTTGCACAGCATACATAAGCTGTTGCAGTGTTTTGAATGATGCAGTGTCCTCTTTATCCAGTAAATAAATTTTTCCATTTTGTCCTATCCTCCTGTTTTTCGTAAATTAAATGCTTGTTTCTTATGATGGCTATAGCTTAGCATTTTACGAGTCCCAAAGTCTGCCCTCGCGCATCGAATCTTTGTTCTTTATTGCAATAAAACTACAAAAAAGGACGCAGATTCTCTCCCACGTCCTCAAAACTATCTGGTTTTCCTCCCTGTTGGTGCAGGAGCAAGATCATAAATGACAGAATCTGCTCTGGCATTTCCAATGAGATCACAATGCGAGTATTGAAAGTACCAGTAAAAATAATGTTTCTGCCGTAGAAACAGAAACAGTTTCAAAATATGCTAGAAAATATTTATGAAGTCTACCAATTAATGAGTTTTCATTGTATAATGTCTTTGTCGTACAGGTTCACTTTCCTTTTTAATGTTTTTGTGCAAATTCATTATACATCAGAAAGCCCTGTACAATTTTTTTTATGAAAAAAAAAGTTGTAAATTGGTGTTTTATAATTAACTCATAACCACAAGAGAAGGTGCTTTTAATGGCTATCATAAAATAATTCGACAAAAGATCTGGTATGTGAGTAACAAATCGAAAGTTGAAGGAGAACTGGCGATGGATGGAAAAAGTCGGGTTTTCAGACCTGAGGCTGAAAAAATTTGGCATGAAGATTATCAATGTGAATATTACAGGGGAGTTATCATAGATGGTGAAGTACAATATTGTGGAACGTTGCGCTAAAATGCACCCCAACTATACAGCAGCTTTTAGTGATGCTGTAGAAAAAATGTCAGTCAGTCCTTTATATTCACGACAGACAAGCCCTGATATGAAGAAAAAACTGGAAGAATATAAAGCTAAAAAAGCACTAGAGAAAAAAAGGAAAACTAACGTTATTTTTGATCCGAGAGAACGGAATGAGTGGAAGTATATTTATGATTCCTGCAGAGGAAATTTATATCGGTTTAGGTATTTAAATCAGGAAGAAACAGCTTCTGTATTCCTTTCAAGAAAAGGGCATCCTATATTAGGTGAAATATTATCGCGGAATGGCGAAGCTGATTTGGCATTTTACAGTAGCAGAATTAAGAATGAGTATGACATTGAAAATCTACCAGGGCATAAGGATATTTGGAAGATTTTGTCTGTTGCAAATATTTCTAAAAATAAAAATGGGGATAGCGAAGTGACAATTAATTATCTTGAGTTTAGTAACTTGACCAAAGATTTTAAAAAAAGAGAAAAAACCAAAACAATTGTCATTAAGAGAAAATGGAATTTCTATAATGAACTTATGGATTTCTTAGTCGAAATGTAAAGTTGCATGGGACGCATTGTTGGAGTACTGTGTGAGGAAAGTGAATCTATGTAAGGTGGTGTGTGTAACGGATTATTATGATGGACTATCAGAAAAGGAAATACATTATATTGATGAAGCAAGGATAATCGGTAGAACGGAAGGAAATAGTAAAAGATTAAGTGATTTGTGTCACAAGGCATATGCAGATTATGCAACTGGAGCTATTTCTGAAATGGCATATAACAAGATTTATGCTGTTTGTATAGATTACGCATATCCTAGATAGATTTTAAAGACAGCATCCGTAACCGTGCGGAAGAAATCGTTCTGCACGAATGAGTGTGTGAAACTTTTTCTGTAAATAGCTAATAACAGCAAGGTCTTCTATGGTAAAATATAAATCATAGGAGGCCTTTTATTATGGCAAGAAGAGAAAAGAAACCTGTACACAAAGTAGTAATGACAGAGGGAAAGCGAAACATCATTCAGCAACTTCTTCAGGAGTATGATATTGAAACCGCTGAAGATATCCAGGATGCGCTTAAGGATCTGCTTGGCGGCACCATCAAAGAGATGATGGAAGCAGAAATGGATGATCATCTTGGTTACCAAAAATCTGAACGATCTGATAGCGATGATTACCGCAATGGATATAAATCAAAGCGTGTAAACAGCAACTATGGCAGCATGGATATCGATGTTCCACAGGACCGTAAATCAACATTTGAGCCACAGATTGTAAAGAAACGTCAGAAGGATATTTCTGATATCAATCAGAAGATTATTTCCATGTATGCAAAAGGGATGACGACCCGGCAAATATCCGAAACCATCGAAGATATCTACGGTTTTGAAACATCAGAAGGCTTTATTTCAGACGTTACAGATAAAATTCTGCCTCAGATCGAAGACTGGCAAAATCGACCGCTGGATGAGGTATATCCGATCCTCTATATAGATGCCATCCATTATTCCGTACGCGATAATGGAGTGATTAGAAAGCTAGCTGCCTACGTCATTCTTGGCATCAACACAGAAGGAAAAAAAAGAGGTTCTTTCAATCACTGTCGGTGATAATGACAGTTCAAAGTACTGGCTGTCTGTTCTGAATGAGCTGAAGAATCGTGGTGTAAAGGATATCCTGATTATCTGCGCTGACGGTCTTAGTGGCATTAAAGAGGCAATTGCCGCCGCATTTCCAAAAACAGAGTATCAGAGATGTATTGTACATCAGGTAAGAAACACGCTAAAATATGTTCCGGATAAGGACAGAAAAGCGTTCGCTTCCGACCTAAAAACGATTTACCACGCTTCCGATGAAGAGAAGGCTAGACTGGCTCTGGATCGAGTTACTGAAAAATGGACCGCAAAATACCCGAATTCTATGAAACGCTGGTATGATAACTGGGATGCAATAACGCCGATTTTCAAGTTCTCACCGGATGTCAGAAAGGTTATTTACACGACCAATGCAATTGAAAGTCTGAATTCTACCTACCGTAAGCTCAACCGTCAGAGAAGCGTATTTCCAAGTGATACAGCACTCCTGAAAGCCCTATATCTGGCAACTTTCGAAGCCACTAAAAAATGGACTATGAGCATTCGAAACTGGGGACATGTCTACGGCGAACTCAGCATTATGTATGAGGGAAGACTCCCAGAATAACAGAATCTATATGCATGATGAGAAGGACGTTTTTGACGTCCGCTCTTGACATGCCTGAAATCATGTCGTATATATAAAACAAGAGCTGGAAGCTCCAATTTAGTGCTTCCAGCTCAATCATTATCATAGAAGATTATTATTTACAGACTTTTCTTCATAGTCTCGCACGAATTGGTATATAATCTGTAAACCTGATACAAAAGCCCCACACTTCTGACAATAAAATCGGAAGCGTGGGGTTTCCTGATTTATTTTGTTTGTTTGCTGTTTTCTTCGATATTTGCCACAAGACGGTCGAAATCACTCTGATATGTTCTGTCCTGCAAAACACGGAATTTTTCAAATTCACTTTCTGCAAACGCCTTTGCGATGGCAGCGGTCACTTTGCCTTTGTCATGTAAAATATCTTCTTCGTTGAACTGGAGGAACGCATCCAAACGATTAACCCAATCCTGCATATACATGATATTTCCTCGCCGTGCCTGTCTTTCGGCATAGTCCAGATACATTGTCACGATCTCATTCAGATTTATCATTTCTTCTTCGTTCAAGTAGTTTTTGGCGATTGAAACATCCGACTTGCGAATACGCCCTTGCGGAGCATTTTTCCAAGTTGTCAAGCCCATGTTTGGTTTCGTGCTATCGGCTCGTCCATAAACAATCTCAGCCGCCGTATGATGAGTGACAGCGTAATGAAGCTTATTCTGCACTGTGGCAAAAAACTCTTTTGTAACAGGACTGTTCACATCATAGTCAGCACTGCACTGGGAGTAAATGTCCGTGATTTTTTGATAAAAACGGCGCTCGCTGGAGCGAATATCACGAATACGCTCCAACTGTTCCTCAAAATAGTCCTTACCAAAAAGGTTTTCTGGTTCTCGCAGTCGTGCATCGTCCATCACATAGCCTTTAATAATAAATTCTTTTAATACTCGATTTGCCCAAATGCGGAACATCGTAGCCTTTTTAGAATTAACACGGTATCCGACAGCAATAATAGCATCCAGATTGTAATATTTTGTATTGTACCGCTTGCCGTCTGCCGCAGTTGTTTCCATTTTGGAAACAACTGCTTCTTCCTGCAATTCGCCGGATGTAAAAATATTTTTCAAATGTTTTGAAATAGCCGCCTTTTGCACTTCAAATAATTCTGCCATCTTTGCCTGCGTCAGCCACAAGTTTTCCTGATATAAAAGGATTTCAACCCGAACTTCACCATTATCAGTTTTATAAAACAGGATTTCCCTTGTTTCATAAGGAGTTAGCCCATATTCTTCGTTCATATCCATTCCCTTCCTTTTCTATCAGAACATACTATAATTAACGAGCCATTTGAGTTTCTTTCAAAATAATAAATATCACTTGCTTTTATTACTTTTTTTGCACCCAAGTAATTTCTATATATTATTTGAGTTGGCTCCAAATGAATATACCAGACATCAAACATTATGCTTAAAATATACCATAATAAACAAAAAATAACTATACCAACATTTAAGTAAATCTTTGCTTCCCCACTAACATTTGATGGAATAGTACTCAAAAAAGATAATAACACTGTAAAAAACACTGCAATCACGAAAAGAAAATAAGAAATCTTTTTCTTAGAGAAATAGGTTCTTCCCATCTCATCCTTTTTATATTTTACATTTCCTAACAATTTAGGAACGATAATTTTTATAAGAGTAAAAATTATTACATATGTGAATGCTCTAATTCCAATCCATATATAGTCCACAAATCAAACCTCCTATCAACATACTAAAAACAAACATACATACAATAAAACCAAGCATGCAACTAATAATCCCTGATATCCATAGCGCAGGATGTATTTTTCGAGTCTTTCGTGTGATAATAGAAATCACGCTTCCAATAAACGAGAATAATGGTCCCAAAAATATAACATCAATATAGGTATACTGCTGCATTCACGATTGCCTGCACCTTTTTTCCGTACCCTGGAATTAAAGCTTTCTCAACAGCTCGCTTGGCCTTTTCCTGTCGTCCTTGCCTTTATTGATTTCTTTATACTCGGTGTCCTCATTCCAAACTTCATCTTAATCGCCTCTGTTGTTTCAAAAAACGCTCCTGCTGCCAAGTACATGGTCAAATTCATCAAGAACATCCGTCATCAGTCCCTTATCAATCCGACTTTTACACTCTGCAATCAACACAGCAGGGATTCCATAAAATGCTTCAGAATTTCAAATTCATGGTGCAATCCATCCGTCCATACCGGACCTACTGTATGAATAATATATTTTGCCTTTAGGTTATATGCACCAGTGACAGCAATATCACCTCTTGCAATTTTGCCGATATTCGCTCTTTCTGCGAGGAGCTTTTCTTTTCCTGCTGCCTCATATATTGCTAAGTCCGTGCCACTTGCACATATCGGATTTGGATTAGCAGTATTTACGATTACATCTGCTTTTACCTTTGTTATATCGTTGCGGACAATCTTAAATGGCATTGTGGCACCTCCTTATCCATGCCTGTATTACTTTAATAGCTTCCTTATCTGCTTATCCGTTGCCTCCGGATACATCTCATGCATATAATCTACAATCTGCTTCCATGAATCCTGTGGATTATCCTTATAGCAGGAAGTCACATAATCGTATCCATAGATATGCTCAATAGATGAATACACTGACACATCCCATCCATATTCAATACCTCTCTTATTCACTCTCTTCTTAAAATCGCAGTTGCACAGGTAAATCTGCATCATAAGATTCGTTATTGCACCATCAAATCCCTTTTCTCCATCCTTACCAAATCCAGCTTGTTTTTTCAATTCATTGGAATAAATCTCTGAATCAGCATTATCTTCCATAAAATTGACCATTATCTTTTTATTCTTATTAGGCGCTTTTCCATCATCATATAATGCATCAAAATCATATCCATCCCGGCGATAATTAGCAAATACAGGAAGCCAATTTTTTGATATAAATCCTGCCTTCTTATCAAAAAACTTTCCATAGACGATATCATGCCGCCTTGCTATAATAGCCCGCCACATCCATGGATCAATCTCCGGATTATCACTCCACCAATACTCTGGAACAGTTCTTTCTTCAAGTGAAAACCCATCTATGTCATTCTTAAATAATGGTAAAAAGCCAAATCCATTTATATACTTGATTGCTTCATCTACAGAATGGATGCAATCCGGGTTGTCCCAATTAATGCCATGCATAATCCATTCACCTGATTCGTTTCCCATAATACACCTCTATATGAACGCTATTACAGTAATACTACTCCCAACAGCAAGATTATAAGCATAATGATGTATCCATTTATTAATGTCATTATCCAGCATGTATTGACAAAACTCATATTTTATGTTCCTGCCCCTCGATTTCTTTTTGAATCCATGTCATAATTACATCTACAAGATAATCCTGCTGCACCTGACTCAATTCCTTGCCCGGCTGCATTTTATGCCACTTTCGGATGCACTCCCTGCAGCATGTTGCTGTTGCGTGCTGAGCGATAAATACCGGATGACCTTTCATTGGTGTCTGCTTGCCATCATTTGCTATATATGCCGGAGCTTCTCTCTTTGCAATAAAATCCTTTGCATGTTGTCTGATTGTGTCCAACCCTTTTTCATTTATGTAATCAATATCTTTCTGCTTCAGATGGAAACTGCTTCGAACCTGGAATTATCCAGCCGCTCAAATAACTGCCTGTACCATTCATCCTTAGTCATTAAAACTTCACCACTCGTTCCATAAAAATCACCTATTATTACTATCTATCAATAATAGGATTATACCACCATTTACCCCTATTCAACAAATACAATACCATAGATTTTCTCAGACTTAAGATATTTCCCAGACTACAGTACATGTATTCATTTTTGACCTCCTTTTCCCTGGACTAAAAAAACGCCCAGACTAGATTTTTCGTAAATCTAATCTGAGCGTTTTATCTCTCTCAGGTCTGATTTCTCAGACAAGAAAACCAATTTTACAGATTTTGACACCCCTTTTCCTATATTACACAATATTTGAAAATACCGGGTGGAAATCATTACCTCTCATTTGGGTGGAAATTTTTAATTTTTAGTGGATGAAATAATCATTTTTTTAATGATTTTCGTTTTTCTTTATCTTAACGCGATAATCCTGGCTTGTCTGTTGGTAAATTATCTCTTATCGTAATATACTTCTGACCAGTTCAATATAGTTCAATTTTACAGTTTCATAAAAAATATTGTCAGAAATCAGTTTCATAGTTGAATCAACATAATCGTCAGCATAAAAATCTTCTTGTATGAGTTCTTCTGCTACAGCCAGCAGATCAACATCCTCCCTTGCGGATGGAGTTATTTTAATATCCATTTCTGCTCTATGCTTTCTAACATCTGTAAAGAGCCTCTTGAAATCATCATCTATTGTAATATAATTTTTCAGTTTAAAGATATCATATAAGTGTCTGGAATTTCTCGTTGCCCTTCCTACCATATAATAATCACATACAGCAAAAATTTTATCTATAATTGTTCTGGATAGTGTCTGTGTCTTTCATTTTAAATGGTTCTAATCCATAATCTCTCAAAATCTCAGATTCTTCTGTTTCAAGACAATCAAATATTATACTCGTAATTTCCTTTTCTTCTGTTGGATAAGAATATGACATTAACGCGGTCTCCAGCTTCACATATGGCCGCAGACCCTTTTTATCTTCTGAGCAAACCGAGTCATATACGAAATCATAGTGATTATAATCCTTATCGCTTTCGATAGACTTCCAATTATCAATTTCTAAGTCTAAGTCTTCGCTGATTGGTTGTAGTAACTGATATTTTATTTTCTTCCTTCTGGCTTCTCCCAAATGCTCTTCAAATGTGATATCAATGTCCTCTGAAAAACGGTCTATTACATGATAAGCCTTGGAAAGGGATGTTCCACCCTTAAACACCACATTGGGATTTCTCTGTACCAGTTCTTTTAATATCATTGTCACATAGTAATCTTTTTCAACGATACTTTCATCTATGCCCGTTCTTTCTGATACCGTTACAATAATATCTCTCAACAATTCTTTATCATCTTTATGCAAATACATCGTCCAGCCTCAATTCGTAATAATATTTAAATATTGCAATCGGAAACTCTCTTATATAACTATCCACATCATTTTTGTGATGCCATGTATCTGCACAAATTGAGATACTTTGTCATGGGCCACATCATAGCTTTCATCCAGATACATATCCAGATTTTTAATAAGTCAAGTAGCTGCAGCACATAAACATTTTCATCATTTACCGGAACCACAGGTCTTCTTACAATGAATGTTCTCTTTCCAATTGGAATTTCACGTATTTTTGCTGCCATGTTATTGCTAACAATCTCAACTTTATTTGGAACCTGTGTTGAAATTCCCAGCTGATTGGCAAATGTATTACCAGAATAGAAACCATCTACTTTTCCACCTCTGGAAACATACTTGTACCTGGCAACCATATCTGCATTTACGCCTACATTTGTTTTTAATCGTGATTTCTTAGGCAAATAATAAATGCCGTTCTCATATTTTTGTAGTTTTCCCTCATCGCACAGCTTTTTTAGCTGCTGATTTACTGCAGATTTTGTAATTCCCTCAATCACTATATCAGAAAAGAATATAGGCTCTGCTTCCTTATAATTATTTTTCAAGAATTCATATAACATAAACCTCATTCCTTTCCCTAAATTTTTGTAACTATAATGGTTACTTTTGTTAATAACATTCTATTCCTGTTTTTAAAATCTGTCAATGTTATTTTGATTGCTATGGTTAGTATATCCAAAGCAGAATAAAATATAAAAAAGAACTGTCACCCTTAGGATTCCTCCCAAAGCCAACAGATCTTAAATTTTCATAAGACCTGATATCTGATTCCCTGCGCTGATGATCTGATTTGTGTTCGAAGTGATGCCTCGATAATAACTACCAACCTCATAAAATACAGGCAAAAATTGTGCTGTATTTTTCACTTATTTTACATTTGCCTACATTTCATTCATTGCGACTGCAAAAAGAGACCATAAAAAGTGACCTGAAATGATTTCATAGTAACCTTCTTTCCTCGGCCTGTCGATCAATGGATTAAGAACTCCATATTTCTTAATACTGTCCTGTAGTTCAATCATCTGACTGTCACCGATCACCTTGAATGGATGATTCGTAAAAGTTCTTAACCGCTCCATTTCAATTTCAACTACTTTTTCATCCGAATCTCTGATATCCGTCTTTTGTAGCACGAAATGGTAGTTCTTCGTTTTCCATAATCAAATCACACGCTGTCCCACCGATGATGACATATTGATTTTCAAAACCTTGAAATCTTTCCTTAAATTTTGTAAATCCACTGACCATTACTCATGCAACCTTCTTTCCTGCAATTCATCTACTGCTTCAATTCTTTCATCATTTGTATCTTTAAAAGATAAAACAAGTGAAATATCATCAGCACTGTTATCCTCTGAAAATTGTTTTGGGTTGTATGCCCATAATTCAAGTCTGACCTGTTTATCCGGGTCTATCAATTCATCAGTCAGCAAGGCTTTATCATAATATTTCTCACTAATTGCATAGGTAACAACTCGGCTTGGATTTAGCATTGTTTTTTCAGAAAGTGCCGTTTCCCCTGCAAAGACCATATTTTCTGTAACTTGCGTCTTATCTATATATCCTGATTTTCGAACAGGAGTCGTCAAATATACTTTTGCTTTTTCAAATAATTCATCTCGCTTATATTTTGACTCAATAAACTTATTGACACCTTCTTTGGCAACAAGAAACAAATCTGTCGTTTCCAACTGCTTCACTGCTCTAGTCAAGGTCATTGCTGTAAACGGAAGCACTTTTCCGGCTTCTGAAGTATACAATCGTTTTTTCTTACTGTACAGATAAAATAAAAACAACTGCTGCGTAGAGTAAACAAACTTACCCGTCAGCTTTTGAGGTTCTTTTTTCATCAGAAAGCATTGTCCCAATGAAAGGAAGAAAGACCTGCTTATCAGTAATAAACGGTATATTATTTTCTATAAGGCTTTTTCTTCGATAATTTGATACCGTTGTAAGTTCAAATACGACTGGCACATTATCAATCTGCTGTATTTTTACAATTTGTTTTTTCAATGCCGGAAGTGTGGCAAGTTCTTCTGTCGGAGTAAGCATTATACAGCGTCTGTTTCCAATATATGCTGTATGAAAATCATAACTCCCTGCAATATAAACAGGCAAAGAATCCTGATGATTCCATGCTTCATATTTTATAGAAATCCCGACTACGCTTGTAAGCATATTTCTCATTCTCCTTTTAACTCAATTTGTTTTATTTTAACTTAGTCAATGTTATAAGTTAAGTTTTTGAGTTATTTTGAATTTATATTTCCTTTTTCCGTGACCTGCTAAAGGCGCTTTCATCAGAAATAAAGGCTTAGTGAATGACTTATTCCATTTTCAAGCTAAAAGGCTTCCGTTTTTGCTATCCGGAATGAATACCTTCCACCATATTTTTTCATTTGAGCCGAAGATAATATCATATTATGAAAACGGAAAAAAAGCTCATCTACGAGGTGTGTGTCAATCAGACAAAGACACTCCTTTACATAGTTTACACTTTCAAAAAATAAAAAAATTTGTGTTTTTGAAAGTGACATCTTGCATATACTATTAGCAAACAGTATACTAAGTACAACGAAGCAGTTTCGAGAAATGAAAAAATCCAATTTTTGAAAGTGGGTAACCGAATGAAAACAATAACAAGGGCAAACTATCTCGATAGAATCATTGAACTGAATGGCACTCCTGACATCAAGATCATCACGGGTATTCGTCGTTCTGGTAAGTCCAAGCTGATGCAAGCGTATATTGAGTATCTGAAAAGCAACTTTGAAAACATCAATATTATTTTCATTGACTTCATGGATTTAGCGTATGAAGAAATCAAGGAATACCATGCCTTACACTCCTATGTGGAAGAACATTATCAGGAAGGCAAAACGAACTACCTGTTTGTAGATGAGGTTCAAATGTGTCCTAATTTTGAGCTGGCAATTAATAGCCTGTACTCTAAGGGAATTTACGACATCTATGTAACAGGCTCCAATGCTTTCCTGTTGAGTGCAGATCTGGCAACCCTGTTTACCGGACGCTATATTGAAATTCATGTGTTTCCTTTCAGTTTCCAGGAATATTGCCAATATTATGATGATGTTAGTGATAAAGATAAACTCTTTGATGATTACACAATCAAAGGCGGTTTAGCAGGTTCTTACGCTTACAGAACTGAAAAAGACAGAACAAACTATATCAAAGAGGTCTACGAAACTATTGTTACAAGGGATTTGGTGCAGAAATATGCTCTCCCGGACACTTTGGTTTTACAACGCCTGAGCGAGTTCCTTATGGATAATATCAGCAACCTGACTTCTCCGAATAAGGTCAGTCAGCTACTGACAGCAAATGAGACTCCAACCAATCATGTAACCATTGGCAAGTACATTAAGTATTTGTGCAATGCTTTTGTATTTTATGATATTAAGAGATACGACATCCGAGGTAAGAAATACCTTGAAAGCTCTGAAAAGTTCTATTTATGTGACAGCGGTATTCGATATGCAATACTTGGAAGCAGAAATATGGATTATGGCAGAGTATATGAAAACATTGTTTGTATCGAACTTCTTCGCCGTGGATACGATGTCTATGTCGGCAAGCTCTATCAAAAGGAGATCGACTTTGTTGCTCAGCGAGGCAGCGAGAAGTTTTATATTCAAGTCAGCGACAACATTTCCGGTCAGGAAACATTTGAGAGAGAATGCTCTCCTCTCCTTCAGATTCGAGATGCTTATCCGAAAATGATTATTGCCAGAACCAAACATCCACAATATAGCTATGAAGGAATTGATATCCATAAATTCGTCACCTGTAATTGTTTCCTTCTCATACAGGTACATAGCCAGTTCATCCAGTTTTTCCCTGTTTTCAGCAAGGATTTTTCTTGCTTTTTCATGCTCTGCTTTTACGAGCTGCACGACTTTTTCATCGATTTCCTTCTGGGTATCTGCGGAACAGGAAAGAGACGTATCGCCGCCAAGATACTGGTTGGTCACGTTTTCCATTGCCACCATGTCGAATTCATCTGTCATGCCGTAGCGGGTGATCATCGCTCTTGCAATTTTTGTTGCCTGTTCGATATCATTGGAGGCTCCGGTCGTGATCTCACCAAATACGATTTCCTCTGCCGCACGTCCGCCTGTAAATGTAGCAATCTTATTCTCAAGTTCTTTTTTCGTCATCAGATATTTATCACCCTGCTCAACCTGCATAGTGTAGCCGAGTGCACCTGAGGTACGCGGGATGATCGTAATCTTCTGGACCGGTGCTGAATGACTCTGTAATGCAGCTACCAGAGCGTGTCCTATCTCATGATATGCAACAACCTTCTTCTCCTGATCTGAAAGAACCGCATTCTTCTTCTGATATCCTGCAATAACCACTTCTATACTTTCTTCGAGATCAGATTCATTTACAACGGTTCTTCCACTACGGACAGCATGTAATGCTGCTTCATTTATGATATTGGCAAGCTCCGCACCGGATGCCCCGGATGCCATACGTGCAATCGTATGCAGGTCAACATCATCAGATGCTTTTATCTTCTTTGCATGAACCTTTAAAATTGCTTCACGACCTGCAAGATCCGGCAGTTCAACCGGCACACGTCTGTCAAAACGTCCCGGACGTGTAAGTGCCGGATCTAACGACTCCGGACGGTTCGTTGCAGCAAGAATGATGACACCATTATTTTCTTCAAATCCGTCCATCTCTGTAAGAAGCTGGTTTAATGTCTGCTCCCTCTCATCATTTCCGCCCATTTGTCCGTCACGCTTTTTACCAATGGCATCAATTTCATCAATAAACACGATACATGGTGCCTTTTCCTTTGCCTGTCTGAAAAGATCTCGAACCTTGGAAGCTCCCATACCGACAAACATCTCTACGAATTCTGATCCGGACATTGAGAAAAATGGTACATTTGATTCACCTGCAACTGCTTTTTGCAAGCATTGTTTTGCCGGTTCCCGGAGTCCTACAAGAAGGACACCTTTTGGCATAGACGCACCTACATCGGTATACTTCTTCGGATTGTGAAGATAATCAACGATCTCTGAAAGGTTTTCTTTCGCCTCATCTTCTCCTGCAACGTCTGAAAAACGGATTCCCTCACTGGATTGCACATAAATCTTCGCATTGCTTTTTCCCATTCCAAAAGCCATCGAATTTTTTCCTCCGGCATGCTCCATCAGTTTCTTCGCCATATAATTTCCCAGTGTGATAAAAAGGATCAATGGCAAAACCCCGGTCAGCACCTGCAACAAATGCCATTCCGATCAAAGCATAATGGCTTTTTATCTTCCCGGCAAACCGGAAATCAAATTCGTAATTTCTTGGCGTTATCGTGATCTGTTCCCCATAGGAAAATTCATAATCAAGCGTTCTGCCCATATAAAAATCTTTTGTTTTGTAAGTTGCTGCTGTACACATATCGAACACCTCTTCTTTCTGCTATAATAGTCCTGCAAACAATCTCATAAACAACTGTCCGATTCGTAAATATGCACTCCGTCCTGTGCGGTACTTTTCGGTCACTTC